>Ga0065711_1029226_pt1 | contig 37044 bp, 29 predicted proteins | sample Hoacrofraction12_FD_59098 | JGI IMG/M metagenome (GOLD analysis project Ga0065711, IMG submission 59098) | Hoatzin crop microbial communities from Cojedes, Venezuela - Epithelial fraction 12 v2 (version 2) | ecosystem: Host-associated > Birds > Digestive system > Esophagus > Crop | place...
CCCCCCCTTTTTTTTCCTGGGGTGTGTTTCAAAACTACATAGTCATTGTGAACTTTTCAGTTAAACATGAATGCAACAAACAAACTGATAGATAACCACATAAGAAATTGCTGCCCAGGTTCTGGTGATAACAGTATTAGACAAACTGAGCTGTGCTTGGTACTCTTTGTGATACCTATGTGATGCCTGGCATTATGCCAATGGCTGAGCATCAGATTGTTGAAATAGTTGGTTTTATCAGTTGATTTCTGCTACAAATATCTGAAATAGTTCCTTAAAAAGGAATAGGGTTTGGAGAGTTTTTATTCATAAGCAAACAAGATGCATCTGAGTTGGTGTATTTTGTTGTTTGTCTTTTAAGAGTTTCATGACTATTTTCTGGAACTTCTTATGGAACGGTTTTGAGAAACTTTTCTACTCTTTGTTTAGGAAAGGTATGTGACATTCTCAAAAGAGCAGTTGGTTAGTTTTAAAGAGTCTCTTGGAGACCTCAATGGGTGAGGGAAGTCAATGGCAGAAAAGACCCATTTGAGTCTTTTATTCTAGTCTGTTCTGTTTCTGCATCCTCCTGACTTTGCATTGCATATCTGGAATCACAACTTTCATCATCCTTTCACTTTTTCTTCTGTTTAGTGTTATCAGCTCTGCAGCAGGTTGCCTATTAGAACGTTTGGGCCTTCTGTGCACCAGATGATGTATCAGTTATCACTGCTATCTGTCAAGGACCACCTGCTTTGCCTTTGAAGGGGTATCTCATACTTGCTTATGACTGATTATCGTAAAGCCTTAAGAAGTGTTTGATAAGATATAATTAATCATTTTCCCTAGTTCTATCTGTCTAAAGTTGATAGAGTTAAACTGATAAGAATAGAGAACTGGATCCAATATCTTTATCCTATCAAAAGCAGCTTAGAAGCTCCCTGTTGGATTTAGACTGACAAATGTTATCACATTACAGTAGCATGGCAAAGAACCAATCTATGATTTCAAACCACCATCATGGAACTGATCACACACTGAAAGATTTTACACCACTTTATACCATTTTTTATTATTATGATCTCTTGAGAAACTGTTTATTTGTTTTTATGTGGCTCTCATTTCCCAGATGTAAAGGCAATAACCGTACCTGATTTTCAGTAGATAGCAAAACCTCTCTCAGCTATGTTTTTCCTCTTTAAGCAATTATTTATCCAGTTATCTTCCACGTTTGAAGTATTTTTCATAAACTCATTTTGTTTTGAAGTATACTAATAAATGTCCACATAATATAAGTGCTGATTTGTGAAAGGCTTACTAGGCAAGGCCAAGTGCACAGGTACTGTATTCTTGGAAATGAAAAATCTAATGCCATGATTAAATATTTAAGCAGTAATGCAACAGACAATGATGACAGGGGAAAGTAGATTGCAAGCCAATTTGTTTATCATCAGTATTGTCCACTCCAGGAAATATAAGTGTCTCTTTCAGATATACAACGTATATAATATAACAAAAACAAGTACTGCTATTCAATGCCCTTTAAACTTTAACAGAATTGTTGTATTAATTTTTGGATACAGCAGTTTTTTAAGAGGCAAGTGGGAAATTAACAAAATAGTCCATGAGATCTCTTAGGTCCTTTGCTGTCTTGTTGTCATATAACAAAAAAATTCTGAAAATACGTACTCCCTATTTTTTTCTGTCTCTCTTCCTCAGATTAGGTTACTTTAAATATTCATAATTTAAAGTCCAAAACTATATTGTACAGTATCCTCTTGGGGAGGTTAGCATAATATTGGGTCTATTTTAAGTTCTCCTCAGAAAACCTATTCAGCTGCATAATCTCTTGTAATGATCTTTGGGAGAATAAAAGTACATGCTCAATTACAGACTAAAAATTTCCCACTAGCTACAGAAGTTTGGATTTATTTTCTTTATATCCTGCCCAATTCTCAGCAGACCCAGCTTACTTCAATTGTCAGAATTCAAAGACTCTTCCAAACTGTGCATCTCCAGCGAAGTGAGATTGATTTGTTTGTTTCTGTTAAACATTTGAATTTTTACAGTTTTGTAATATCAATATTTTCAGTATATTCATCTTAGGCATCTGACAGTGAGAAAAAGCAGGTTTAAGATCCTAGCAAAAATGACCTTCGGCTATAGTAAAACTTGATTCAAGAATCCAGCTTCCTGCCATTTCACAATGCTTACAGAAATTAATGATGCAGTCTTGTGGTATGGGACTTGGATAATGTTTTCAATACATACGCCTCGAAAATACACCTTGAAATGTTTTCCTTCGGATACTGCAAAGCAATTAAATCTGTGCCCTGTAATGCACTCTGTGAAAAGCTCATGTAGTAGCAGAGTGAACAAATTGTGGGGACTATCAGAAAAGAATGAAGTTCATGCTGGCTAATTTAAAAATGTTCATTTGGTCTGATCCTGGAGTTGTGAGGCCGTGCATTTGTGTGTGCGTTTGTGGAAAGACAGGACTGGGGACCTGAGCAGAAAGTCCAGGGTGGATAATATGGAGAGTTACCATATAAAGAAGGCGGAATGAAAGACACATGTGGAGGGAAGTAGTGCAGCTCCAAAGGCAGAGGGAAGAGGGGTTGTGTTTAATGAAATAAAGACAGGCTAAACTGTGTTGTGTAATTTATATTATAAACAGAGCTGGTTGTAACCATTGTCGTTAGGTTGTCTTACACTTGCCTTTATAAAAATAATTCTGAAGAGTGTTTAGAGCTTCACTATAAAATTTTTATTGTATGACTGTAGACCTTTGAAATTCAGTCTGACAAAGCTGAAGGCCAAGGAATGTGCCTTCAAGCTGTCCGTTGTGCTTATTTAAAATTTGGTTGGGAATTTGCCTACTGATAGTTTTTGTGTTGTTGAAACAAAATCTGTTTAGAGATCAGTATGCTTGACTGCTCAAGCAGCCAGACCGTAAGATACAGTAACAGATCTCAGACTTCTATGCTACCTCTGTCATTTGGAAGTAAGGTTGGTTTACTGTAATAGCTGGCAAAGCCACACATCAGCTTTTAAAGGAGAGTATTCAGCTGTGGTCCAGTCAGATCCCTTACACATGGACTGGCATATCAGTGGTGGCTGTGCACAGTCTTTGCTGTCTGCTATGAATGCTGCTCCTTCACTTCATCTGGTACAAGCCACTGCTTCAGTTCAAGAGTTCAAACTTTGCTGGTGGTGCTTGGTAAGTTTTGTTTATTAAAAATATAGGTTGCGGTAGGGATGTTAATAGGAAGGAGCATAGTTTGTGGGCAGGCTGCTCCAGCTTGATTTGAAATCCAGCAACAGAAGAAGAAGGAAGGTCTTCTTAAAATCAAAACCCAAAAATCCATCTGCATTCCATTCTTGCTCCAATTTTATATTTCTTCTGAGACAAACAAGAAAAACCAACCTAATTCACCACCTCACAAAAACACACATTCTAAATGCTTGGGAAATAACAATTTTTGCATCTTACAGACCATTTTTAGGGCACTCATTTCTGCCTGCTGAGCAATCGGATAACTTTTTTTTCATAGATAAACAAGATTTTCATGTAACTAGATAAATATTTTTGTTTTCCCAGTGACCTGGAGGTGATGCTTGTTCTTAAATTACTGTGGAAGATAAGGGATGATGCACTGCCTGTAGCTGAGTCCAGGCTCCCAGAAATATTCCTAGAAAAATTAAGGACCAGGGTGCACTGTGATGAGGGGGCAGCAGAGGGGTGTTGATCTTCATGATTTTGCTTATTTTGTACGAATATTTTTTCTCGTAGCCATTGAAAGAAGCCACAGGTCTTGGGAATATACTTCTCTGTAAAATGTGTTTGCTGGCAGCGTGTAGGCTGCTGGGAAAGGCAGAGCACCCCTTGCCAGGAGGATGGAGAGAGCAGGTAGTGGCAGCCATGGAGGTGACTGTGAAGAACTGGGATCCTGCAGGACGGGCTACCGAGGTCTCTTCTGCTGAGATCATGTAGGTGAATACTGGCTGCCAGGCACAAACTGATCAAAACAAAAAAAAATAATGCAGAAAAGCAAAGCAAACAAAATCCTGATCCCATCATGGATCAAATCAGCATATGTATTTGTTGAGTTAGTTACCATATACTAAAGGGAGTTTCATGTGTTTTTCAGCGTAGTGGACTAATTTTAAGAGGGCCTGATAGAAAATCTAAGCATTTGGCTTCTTTCTCTCACATTTCTTCCACTGAATAGGGAAGGAAATAGGATATAAAAGATGAATCAAGCATGTTTCTCGACCTTTTTCCTCACTGATTACAGATTCCTTAGCTTCGGAGGCACTGTGGAGAATCTTGAAAGCATAACCAGGCTTCTTAACCCAACTTCTATTCAACAGCAGTGTTGTCTATTAACACCTTTTACATAAGACTTACTGTATTGTCTTACCTGAACAGTTCCTCCCAGTTTGGGAGCACACGAGCAGGTGGGACTGGCATGAAGACAACCCAAACTCAAACGTGCTTACAGTCATTTGCAGAACAACTGATTTTGCTGGAATATCAGAGCTTTGCTTAATTTTCTTAACTAAAGTAATTGTCTAAATTGCCTAAGCTATGATGCATCTGGGCAAATTTTGTGCAGTTGTCAAAATTATCTTGACATACCTTGTGTGTGAATATGTTTACCCAACGACAGCTGTGAATCGTGCACAGACACACTAGGAGCTTTCATCCACTTTTGTGACCTCAGAGAGATGTACCTCGTGTTTGAAGTCCTGTTTGAAGAGCTTTTACTTCAGTAAGATTGTATTTGGTTTCTGAAGTCTTTGACACAGAGATACCTCCATGGCTCAGAAATAATCACACTTCCAAGGGGGTGAATTCACTTGTAGTACAGATGCATTTTCACTAAGGTCAGGTTAAGTGCGCTGGAGCATTAATCAAGCCCCAACTAACCTACTGTGCATTATTGCTTCTGAGAGCTGCGGCAATCTCAGCCCTCCATTTCTAGCATGTTGTTCCTTCTGGAGGTTGCCACAGTGGATTTGAAACTGGCCAAACTTGAAGCTTGTGCTTAGCTCTCTGTGCTGAGGAGAGGCGTCTGGCTGGTGTGCCATCTCTTAAGATATGAAGCCATTGGAGTTGAAGGAAACAGCCTGGTTGCAAAGACTTAAGAGGTGATAATTTAAATAATAAAGCAGGGATTGAAATGTTTAACAGGGGAAGGGAAAGGGGAAATGTCCCTGCTTCGGTGGATGAAGCCCTCCCCTAAGTTGTTTCAGGGTCTCGCTCTTGCATCCCGGGGCCACTGGAGCTTTTCCCTCAAGTGGCAGCTTCCAGTGCAGCCGTCTGTCCTGCTTAGCCATGGACTGTCAGCTTGCTTCATCCGGTTCACCATCAAGCATCCTCACATGACAATCAGTGCTGATTCATAGCTCTTAAAGTATGTGAAGTGTGAAGATGCACAGAAACTTTCTTGCCATGGAGATTCAGTCAGGATGGACGACAGCACCCGGTAATCTCCATCCCTACTATTTCATTCCTGGCGAAGGGCAGCATTCCTTCCCACGGGGCTGTGCCACCATGCAGAGGATGCTTTACTGGGATCGTGATAGAGTTCCAGGAAAATTTAGACACAGAAATACTTCTTTTAGCTGGTGTTATGCCAGGATTTTGTCAGGACAGTGTATTCTTGTCTTCTTAACCTTACTGCTCTGTAACCAAAGAAAATAGGATGTCACTGAAATCCCAGCAGAAAAATTAATTACTGAAACAGTGATAGGGAAGCAGAATTTATCAGTTTGATGTAGGCATGTTTCCTCTTGAGATGCTTACTAAAAATACGTCCGTATTGATAATGTTTTGTTCTTTAATAAAATCAGGGTTTAATGGTTTTAATTGCTAAAAAAACCAAATCATAAGTACTGTATTCTGCATGACAATAAGAATATCAGTGGGAAAGAATGCATGGAAGGTTTGCAATTACAACAATCAGTAATTTAATTAAAGTGTAGAGTAAGGCGTGAGGCATTAAAATTAAGAAAGCAGCATCAAACATTTTGATGTCCTCTGAAACAAGTGGAAGAACTGAAAAATACAAAAAATCTTAGTTTTTTGCTCTGGATGAGTGGTGTAGTGCAACGATGTATTTCAAAGGGAAATCAGATAATCATTTTTTATTCCAAAGAAAGAATGAATTTATATGGGGCAAAATACTTGTTTGGCTTTCCCCTGGGAGAACAGAGCATCACATCTAAGAGATCAACATATACTGGGGCTGGAAAGGTGAGATGACCACTGAAGTACACAGAGTGGATAGCTTCAGTGTAATGTTTTTATTGACTGTAATTCTTGAACAGAGACATTCACAAGTGGCATAAGGGGTTTTTTAGTGTTTTCAGCCACAATGCCACTGCTTTGCTCTCAGCAAGTAACTTTATGCTGAGTATAGAATCTAATTGAAAGATTAAAGTAGACAGCTTTCACTGCTTGTAGGCTTCCCAAATAGAAGGAATATGCAAAAAAGTTTCAGAAGTATTTCTGCAAAGAAATTTTGTGTTCTCGACATCAACTGAAGAGATTTACTGCATATCTAGAGCATCACTCTAATAAATTCTGCTACTTTGGGATAGTTAAACTATCCTGTGACTTAGGGAAGCATTTAAACTTTCAAAGGGTAACTTCAGTAGCACTATTCATGTGCATAAAGCACACTTAGAGAAGTCTTTGGAAGATGGTGGCTGTAAGCAGTTTTCTGTTCTGAGAACCATGTAAGTGGTTGCTGCACAGAGGCAGCAAAACAACGAGGGAAGACACCATATAGCAGATGACACCATATAGCAGATCACACCAATTTGGGTGGCAGTGTCGATCTTCTTGAGGGTAGGAAGGCTCTGCAGAGGGATCTGGACAGACTGGATCAATGGGCCAAGGCCAACTGTATGAGGTTCAACAAGGCCAAGTGCCGGGTCCTGCACTTCAGTCACAACAACCCCATGCAGCACTACAGGCTTGGGGAGGAGTGGCTGGAAAGCTGCCTGGTGGAAGAGGACCTTGGGGTGTTGGTCAGCAGCTGGCTGAACATGGCCAAGAAGGCCAACGGCATCCTGGCTTGTATCAGGAATAGTGTGGCCAGGAGGAGCAGGGAGGTGATCGTGCCCCTGTACTCGGCACTGGTGAGGCCACACCTCGAGTGCTGTGTTCAGTTTTGGGCCCCTCACTACAAGACACTGAGTTGCTGGAGTGTGTCTAGAGAAGTGCAATGAGGCTGGTGAGGGTTCTAGAGAACAAGTCTTACAAGGAGCAACTGAGGGAGCTGGGGCTGTTTAGTCTGGAGAAGAGGAGGCTGAGGGGAGACCGTCTTGCTCTCTACAACTACCTGAAAGGAGATTGTAGTGAGGCAGGTGTTGGTCTCTTCTCCCAGGTAACTAGTGATAGGATGAGAGGCAATGGCCTCAAGTTGCTCCAGGGGAGGTTTAGACTGGATATCAGGAAAAATTTCTTTACTGAAAGAGTGCTCAGACATTGGGACAGGCTGCCCAGGGCACTAGTGGAGTCACCGTCCCTGGAGGGGTTCAAAAAACATGTAGATGTGGCACTTGGGGGGATATGGTTTAGTAGGCATGGTGGTATTGGGTGGATGGTTGGACCTGATAATCTTAGAGGTCTTTTCCAACCTTAATGATTCTATGAACTTCAGAAATTTTGTTCTTAGACTCTGGTGTTTTGATGTAATCTTTTGTTGTTGCAGTTATTTCAAGTACTCAGTAAAAGTACTTGTCACATTTAAAGTAAAAAACTCCTCGTAATTTCTTCACTAGTACTTATCCTGTTCTTTACTGGCCAAACACTGGGAGAAGACCATATGACTAACTGTTTAATTATCTTTCTAGCATAATCTACAAGTTTTCACTGTCTTAGTACTCTACTAGTTGTAGCTCTGGGAAATGAAAGATGTTGTTGTATATACAGCACAAATACATGAGTAATTTGATCTTAGAGACAGCTGATGTTGTCATTTGTTTTAATTTTCATTATGCCTTTGGCTCTATAGCTGCTCCAATTTTTTCATTAGAGAGTATGTAAAGAGGCAATAGAGGGTTAATTGCTGTTCAAGGAAAGTGTTTAAAACACAGCACCAGCTATACCTTATAACAACAACGTTTTTTCGTATTTGTGCTTTTTATCTTTAGAATTTATCCATACTTCCTGTTCAGGATTGCACGCATAGGTGCTGTAGAAATATCTTGGAGAGTTTTTGTAGTCCATCATATTTTTGTTCTTAGGTTGTTTCAGTTAAGTATTAAAGATGTTGTAATAATTTTTCAAGGTTAAAAAAGGAACTCTCAGAACTAAAGCTACTTTCAGTGTCTGCCCCTGCAATTAATAATTGGACCAATTTGTCAATTCATTATACAACCACTATGAAATGTATTCTAGAAACTCAGTCGTTATCTTATTTTAACCTAGCTGTTGCACTGATAACTGATTTAACAAAGAATATGCTACTGGATGACTATCATGAGAGCTGGAAAGCAAGGCAGAGCAGTGTCACGCTCTGGACAGAACGGATAGGTAGTTTGTTGTTTGCTCTAGATGGTTTTGCATGACTTTTTAATCTCCATGTATGTGCTTTCCTTCTCCTTGTGACAGTTTTACTGCACCACACCAGAAGCTTGAATGTAGTTGTTTTCAAAATGAGCCTTTATGAAAATATCAAAACAATATTTTGATTTAAATGAAAAAATAGATAGAAGAAAAAAATACTGATTAGTGGTGTTGGAAACTAACGGAGAATAGCCTAGTGCTGTGATCTCAGAACAGAAATAACCCCAAGCCGCTGCAAGAGAATGGACCAAAGCAGAGTAACTTAGGAAAAACCAGGAGCTGTGTTTTTTATAATAAATGGTGATATTCTGAGGAACACGGCCCACCTTCTCATGTCAGTAGCCAGCATTGTTTGCTCTGGCAGAGGTAGGGAACTAACAAGATTTATCTTGACACTATCCCTCTTAAGCATGTTGTTGTCTCTTAATTACATATTGAATAGCATCTGGTGTTTGAAGAATAATCGAATAGAAACACAGCAGGGAGAAGCGTGGCAATATTGATGCAAGCTGATACATTTTTCAGTTTGTGGTGGTCTGAAGGCTCTCCCCTGGTCACTGAGCCGTCACGGTTCTTCCTCAGCCTAGCCTGAAATGCCTGAAACATCAATTTTGTAACAATAGTGTCAGGCCAAATTTAGCTCTCAATTTTGATTTTGTAATACCAGGTTTTCATAACTCCAAGGACACGTGGAACTAAACTGTTTCCAACTTTCTCTTTTTTTCTTTCAGTCACCAAGGGAAAAAATATTGAAAACAGTTTCCTGCAAGAGATTCAACAAAAGCAGTGTAGTGCTCTGTTTGTGCAGTGAAGTCAAAGTAACTAGAAACTGTCTAGTCTGTTTTGTGGTCTGAGATTGAGTGATCTGTTATTTCAGTGGAACTAAGAAGTCGTGGTGGTGTTTGAAAGCCCCTCGTAGTACATAGCTTTTCCTTAGGTACTGAATCACCTTTAACGAACTCTGCCTCTGTAACACCAGGAGAATAGCATTCCTCTGCCACACGCAGATGCTGTGAGAATAAACGTGTGAGTTTATGAAATACGGAAAGATGGCAATACTGCAGGCAGGCTTAATAGCTTAACTAGGAGTTATATTTAAGTGAAATAGTCTTTTATAAACCATTATTTTCCAAAATCAGAAGGGTAGGGATCTTCTCAGCCTAAATCTCTAGCTAGACAGGGGAAGGAAATCAACTACAAAATAGACAGCTATATTTTCCCTTTGCCTTGAACAGCTCTTCAAGCACAGATTGTCTGAAATAGTTGCCATAATATGTTTTTACTTTTCACACCGTGGAGCTTAGGGAATCAGTTTTTTATTATCTACATCATCTCTTTCCTCCTGAGACTGAAGCTGGTTACCATAGCAAAATGGCAAGGAAGCTGATAAGCAAGTAGTACCATTTGGCAAACAGGATATACATTTATTTTATTAAGACAGAGGACTGTGAAAAAAATTAATGGGACTAGAAATATTTTTTCTTTTTTTTTCTCTATTTTATTTTTAAATACCTGTGAAGAAAATTATCGTGAACAAATATAGAGCAAAATGCTCTTGCTCGCATAACAAGTGCTACTGCAAATAGTAGGAGCTTCAGTTTTAAATCTCTGCAGATCTTTGATACTTTCAACATTACACTGTAATTTCTCCCCCTATGTTTCCGAGTGTTGCAAAGATGCCATACTGTGAATTAAATGAGCTTCTTCTTAACAGAATAAATACGGATGTCTGTCCCCTGCTACTTAAAAATTACATTACAATATAGTTTTTGTTTCTAATTGATGAAGCATGATCATCTGATTCTGTCTTGTAAATCAGTCTGTGAAGTCCCTTGGGTTTGTATAAAATGACGTCAGTAGGTGCTGAAAAGTTAAATTGCTTTGCGTTCCACAAACATTATCAATACTGTGAAGCCTCATGGTCTTTTTTGTACTCCCCTTTGACAATGTTGGTCTCTGTGCACAATACGAATCATGTGCCTTGAACTGTACAGCTTAGCTATTTAAGGCATCATCATGACAACAGCATCGTCATGGGTAGGCGCCACTGGGGGGACTTGTTGTTAGCACCAAGATATACCCAAAAGAGCTTGTTTTCAGGATGGAGGTGTTCCTCTTTTCCGTTCAGTTAACTCTTGATATGTTACCTGCCATCTAAACCACATATTGTCTCCTATTCATGGTGCAAGATTCGAGTCACTGTTTTGGGGAATTTGTTTTGGGTTTGTGCTATTGACTGTAAGTGAAATGAAGTCTCAGAGTCCTGGGATTAAAAAAGAAAACTGTGTAGTTCCTTAAAATCTCTGTGCTCTCAGTTTTATCCATTTCAGATATATGGTGCATTCTTATGCTGTTTTGTATGCCATGACAAATTTTCCACTTACTGCACAAATGAATAGCTCCAATAGAGAGGATTTGGGAGCCTTGCTTTAATCCAGCCATGCAAAAGGCGCTATTTAATGTTAACCCCTTTGAGCCCATAGTAACCGTATTGAACTAGTAGAAGTGTGAGTCAGGCTGTGAGTCACAATCAGTGCAGCCGTGGAGCAGGAATCAGAGTAACTCCTAGGAAAACCCTATATCTGCTCCCTTTTTAAGCTGTTCCCTCATTATAATAGGTGCTAATGTTTTTTTTTATACTATGGGGGGATTTTTTCATCCTGAAAAATTATCATTATCAGCCAAAAAATGCCATCCAATGCCCATTGCATGCAGCACTGAGTTAGGGCAACTGGGCAGGATCTGGGTGCGAGTTGGCTGGTGTCAAATCAGTTTGGGGGAGAGATGGAAGACCTTGGATCTGGCAGGATCCACCCAGCCTTAGAAAAATTTGAGTGAGAATATAATTGTGAAGAGAATGTGTGAGTTTAGGATCAGGGCTTATTTCTTGTTCGTGTGTGTGACCTGCACCTTCAATAGCCCTGTCTCTGTGTGAAGTGTAGACTCCTTGGATGCAGGGAGCAATCTGTAGGGGATGAGAACAGTTTCCTCCTTGGAAACCAGTTATCTGCAAAGACATATAGCTAGCACTGGTAATAATCCCCAGTGGCTATCTATAACCTGCAGGTCATTGTACTGTAGTATGATATGTAAGTGTGGGAACTCACTGTGGGGACATAGCCCAAAGTGCAGCACTTTGATACAGGAGCTTGGGAAGTTGGAGTGTTGCCATCTACTGACATCCATCCACAGGGAGAAGTCCCTCAGCTGGCTGTAGCTTAAGGTGTTGCTTCTTTTGAGCTGAAAGATGAGATTCTTCTGCCTAAATCCTCTCTCAGGGCAGAATTGTTCATAAAAGAATTGTTGCTGGCCTTAGCGCATGGATGTAGTCAAAGAGTTAGAGTAATCCCAGTGGGGTTTCTCGGAGAGGTTGCTGCTCTTCGAGATGTGGGTCCATGTTTGACCTGCGGGCAGCTCCTCTCTCCTGCCCAGTGACCAAGTTGGTGTGGAGAGTCCCGAGCACCTCTGTCTACTCAGGGCTGGAGGATGCCCTGCACCCCTCCTTCCTTCAGAACCTGGCCCCGGAGTTTCAAGGAATGTGCTGGTCTCGAAATTACTTTTATCATTCTGCAGTAAAAAAAAGTAATAAAGGCGAAGGCTATATTTGGACTCGTTAGGGAATAGACCAAAGATCCCTATTTTTAAGAATCTTGCAGGTCTGACAGTCTTTCCCCCTAGAAGAGATGAGACCTGTTTCAGATCAGTCTGTCCTCAAAGGGAGATCCAGTACAGTTTGTGCAACTCTCAAAAAGTTTTGCTGTGACTGACCTCTGCCAAGGGAAATGTTTACATGATACCATCAGAAGCAATTATGAACATTTTGTATGAACCAAATGCCACCAGTGGACATGGATATTTTTTTTTTCCCTTTTATTGAAAAATAGTTGGGAAATAAAAGATTGCAACACTAGTTTTCAGCAAAAGTTATGTGACAGCTTCCTTACAAAACATAACCTGTGTGGAAGCAGAAGAGCGATGTAGCTTTTCCTTCGTGCTTGTTCAGGCCAAATATACTTCAGACTTAACTCTTTCTTCAGTCATGTTCACAGAAATGTAAAAAATGGGTTTTTTTTAATCTAGTAACATAAAATTTTGAGTTGGAACTAGATTAAAAAAAATATTCCAGTTAGTCTTAAACCTTGTGAATACCAAAATTTTCCCTTCAGTATTTTATGCACTATTTCATAATAATGGTTTTATGTATCTTTGATATGTTTTCAAGCCAGATATGTGGGTACACAGACATGGAAATATTTATGTTCCTGTCAGATCTGTCTGCCTAAGTCTTAGCTGACAGAGCAATGATGCATTTTTAGATAGATTTTTTCCACAGTAGTTCCAAGATACTGGATTACCAAAAGCAAGATTACAGTATTACCAGTGGAATTGTGGGGCTTTTTTATCAGTGAAGTAATACACAGTATTAAGAACAGTGTTAAGAACATGTGTTTGAGGCCGTATATAGAAGTTTTCTATTTTAAAAACTAGATAGGTAAAATACAGTGGAATTAAGATCTTGAGGTTTGAGCATGGCTTGGATTAAGGAGTCGTGGAGGGGGCTGGGTTCTGGCTGGTGCTTTGTTACTGGTGGCAGGTTTGCAAAGCATAACCAAGTATTTTTCTCCTTCTTTTTTTTTCTTTTGTTGCAGCTAGTCTCCAATGTTCTCATCTTCTCCTGTACAAACATTGTAGGCGTGTGTACCCACTACCCAGCAGAGGTGTCCCAAAGACAGGCTTTCCAGGAGACCAGGGAATGCATACAAGCCAGGCTGCATTCTCAAAGGGAAAACCAGCAGCAGGTAAGAGCAACAGTGGGAAATAAAAAATGAAATCGCTGAAGCAAAATTAGCATGCAAGTTGTTCCTGCAGGATGGGATTTGCAGGCGTCTTGCTTCTTGACTAATCCAAGCAAGAACAGCCTGATGGTAAAGGGCAGGATTTTTAAAGGTTTGAAAGAGAGGTCACGGGAGTATTTCTTCCCCAATACCCTGATAGACTTCTCCGCAGACATCAACAAATCCTGTGGTCTGTGCGCTCTGCAGATTAAAATTACACGGTACGCAGAGAGTCTGTGTGGGTTTTTTGCACCCATCATTCAAGCCACGTGTTGAATGCACATGCAACGTGCAGGTTTCAGATTGACCCTCTTTGTAAGGTCAAAGCATGGTGTGTTTGTCAGCAAAGCCACTGCCCACAGGTATCTCTTGAGCATGTTTCAGAAGTGAAAGGTAAAAACTGGCCCACAGAACATGCTTTCCCTTGATGCTTTTGAAGAGGGTCCTCTTCCTGCCCTTCCCAAAGGTTCCTACCTGCTTGCACACCTCTGTATACCTTATAGGCCTCAAGTGAATTGTGTTTGTTCAAAAAGTAAGATCCATCACCAACTTCAATATATTTTTGCTATAAAAAGTCCTGTTGCTGCCACTGTACAGCCTATTCATCAAGGGTACCAAATGTATCCGCTCCCCTAATTCATTCTTGGATTCTCTTGCAACAAATCTCGTGTCCTCAGAATTAGATACAAAAGACCTTTCTGGGCAGCTTGACTATTCCCTCGCTAACACACATCTCTGCCCTGCAGTACATCTCGTAGTGGTCTGTCCAGTCTAATCTGAAATGAATCATGAAACAGAGCTTCCACTCTTCCCTAGGGAGATATCTCAGAGCTTGGTTGTGGGTTTGGGGAAGAGGTCAGTGGAATGAATCAACTGGAGTGTCTTTGCATCTCTGTGGCAACACAGCTTAATTTTCCCTCATGTCTCAGCACATCTTCATCTATGGATTTCTCTTTTGGCAGTGTTTTATGAGGTACTTCTGGCTGACAGACTTGCTGTTTAACCCTTACCGTGAAATACTGTGTACACGTGCTTCATTTTGTTGGTATATATATGAAAATGAGATTCACACTCAAGGCTTCTTTTTCCTTTGTAACAAATGTAGTCTCAGAAAGATGAAACGAGCAGCTGCTCTTCCTTCCACACCTTGAAATGGAAGAAAGGATTGAGCCAAGAGAATACCCCATTTTACTTATTGATCACAGCTCTGTCCTCCCTGCTGAGAGACTGCCTTAGCAGCATGGCTCAAATGCTTGTGCTGGATTTAGGAGCTTCTGTGTCAGTAGTTAATGAAAAAAGCCCTGACAATTGCCCTACCTTTATGCCTTTTTCTTCTCCCTCTCCCCAGAAAGTACTATACAATACAGAAGAAAGCCAGGGTATCAGAAATACGTGGGTCAAAGCTGGTCACTTAGAAGTACTCTCCAGTACTTCCAGCAGTAACTGTGGGTCCTGGCAGCTGGGGACTCTTAATAAGATTATTTGCTGCTACAGCCTGCACTGACGTTGATCTCCAGGTTCAGTTCAGATGCATCCCTATGCATAATGCATTGAGATAATCTTGAGGTGACAGCAGACACAAATCAAGGCAGCTCTGCCCGCATCTGGGAGAGCCAGTCTCCAAACAGGGATGGAGGGAAAGACAAGTGCATAGCCCAACACTGTTATCCTTGCTTGCCTGTTTCTGGAGATCTGATGGTGATCCTGTGTACTGTTCTCTATTAAAGACAGGCAGATTATCTCTGGTAAAGGAATATGTATTTTCCTATATTAAACATTTACCACCACCCAAAATTAGCAAGAAAGTAAATAAAAATCCAGAATGTCCAATGCAGAAGAGAGACTTCTTGGGATTTCATTATTTGAGATAACCTAGGGCAGAGCCATAACAGGAATCACTGTTGCTTGCCCAGAATAAAATACTCTTGGATGAAGAAACAGATGTTCTTCACAAGCTGTAGCTGGCAAATACTTAGGATTTGAGTAAGAGATGGATTATCAGGACTGCACAGTTTTACTTCTAGCATTGCTTGTCTGAAAAGTCATTGTCTCTTTTTTATTTCTGCATCACTTAACTTGTGGTGAAAAAAAGTGCTATTAAAACTGAGGACAGAGGTATAGTCATAAGACACTAAATATCTGTAGTGCTTTGGAGTTATCTTGGGAGAGAATGGCATAAACTGTTAAAATTCCTATGTAGTGCAGAGTTGTCATAGGGATATATGTGCCCATGTATACATATATCTATGTGTACGTAAGTAAACTGAATAGATCTGTATTATACTCTTTCATCTGTGCCTATTCTAGAGACTAGTGCTCCTTGGATTGCGTTTGTTTAATGTATAATTCAGTGGAACTATACTTGCATCTTATTTTGAAGTGAGAATTATATATGAATTTGCTCTTGCTTTTTTTATCAGGTCAAACTGCTGCGTTGTTATACTTGTAAAACAGCAGTCCTAATCACCTCATTGGTGCGTAAGAAGTGATTTTATAGTGAAGGCTGCAGTACTTTCTAGTCATTACAGCAAAATGATAATTGTACTCTAGTGGAGACTTTAATTTCTGTGCTCCATTTGAAATAAAACAGGGATTTTGTTGTTTTGAAGGCCTTTTAACATGGCTTGTGCTTTACAAAGGCGCTTGTTAACAGCTTCCTCCTGTTAGCTTCAGAGGCTATTTTCAGCGATTGTGATGCTCCCAACAAACAGAATAAAGACAATGCCCAACTCTGTAACATGGCTCAACTTCCTAATTAGTTGCTTGCATGAAGGGATGTTGTGTTACATACCTTTGTTTCGCTGGATAAGTCTATCTTGTTCCCTGAATGGTGATGGTTTAGAGAGGTGCTAGTTCATCTCCTGGAGATCTCAAGTGTCTTGAAAATATTGGTGATTTAATCTGGCAAGTGCCTGTGGTGTCAGGAAGAGTAGGGGGGGGGGCTCTCAAGCAAAAGTTACCCTGAAACATATGTGAAAATCTCTTGGAGTACTAGTAGGAGAAACTTGGTCCCCTGAATGTGTCCTTATTTTGTAAGCAAGTAAAAAATAAACATCCCTCCACACTCATGCGCCTACAGGGAATGTTCCAAACTTGTGGGTGCCCCTGAACTTCCCGTTAAGCTCCAACTTATTTAAAGGATGTGTAAAATCACACGTAAAATAGCAGCTTTCACACATTTGAGGATGCCTATTATAATATGCAAATGAAAACAGCATATACACCAGTTACTCTGGAAAGCATACAACTGTGTTGTGCTTCTGCGCTCAAGGAGTACGCTAGTAGCTGACAGAAGCCTGAGGACACATGCATGATTCATGATCTTTTTTAAAAAAAAATTTGGATATGTAACTGTTAGCACCTGCAGTATGCTAGTGAAAGTGAGAGTTTTTCTTTAAAAAAAAATGCTTTTTTTCTTTTAAAAAAAATGCTTGCTTTCTTTAAAAAACAAGCATCTTGTCAGGACTGCTGCAGTTTTGAGCAAAGGAGATAGAAATGCCTCCAACACATCTTTTTCCATGTTATTACTACCTGTTCAGAGACCAGAGGCAAGAATCAATCCTTTAAGGTACACACTGAAGGGGGGAAAAAATAGGAAATGCTGGGCAGTGCCATAGACTATAAAATGTCTCAGGGCATGCTCAGCAAATTTCCAGTGAATTCGTCTTCCTTTAGTTCTCCCAAACTTCCTCTCTCTCATTAGAGGAAGAAATAAATGGGGAACTTCCAGTTAAAACTAGGAATTAGAAACCAGGAATGTGTCTATAACTGTAGTATGGGCAAGCGGTGTGGTGACGTAATTAGTGCAGAATTGCTGACTCGTCTGAGTCAGGACTGCGTTTGAGCCCTACTGTTCCCTATGTGGTTGAGAACTAATGAGCTGCTAGATAAGGTTAGGGACATTCGTTTCTGCCATTTTGTGTCTGTGTCGTCGGGAAGGAAGGCCCTTTTCTTCCCCCTGCTCACTGCAGGTAAAGAAAAATAACAAAGACAAGAGCGACACAAGCTTTTGGAATACTTCAGCTATTTCAGAGCACTGCCTGCAGGTTGGAGCTGATCCCAATGGAGATGCTCCCCGCCTTCTTCAGCCGTAGCAAAAACTTCTTTTGAAGTGCAAGAAGTGTGAGTAGGAATAAAATGAAGGTCTGGGCAGAATTTCTCAGGTGTGATTCCTGAAATACACAAATGCATCCCTGGGGCACATATTACCTGCAGATTTAAATTCTATAGCTTCTGCATGAAAGTGCCACCAAATTTAGAATAATAACAAGCGTGGGCTTTTGTGTGAGTTTTTAGGAAAAGTAGCAGAAAGTCATCATTTTGTCGTATAGCTTATTTTTGCCTAGCATGCAAAACTGTATATGGAACAGCTTACAAAATAATGTTATGAAAGTCACACTCAATCTATTACCAGTAAATAAAAGTGCCAAGTGAGGGTGGAGAGCAGTGAATTGTTGATGACAGAGGTGGTTATTGAAAATGCTCTTGTAGGTGAGTGGGTGGATTTACAGGTCTTATTGGGCACTAATCACGGTTTCAAGTGTGGAAGTATAATACTGCATTGTATAGTTGGGCTAACTTTTCATTCTAGCTTTATCGGGGCATTCCTATTGACTTATTAGCTGCTAAGAACAGGTTTGTGCCTGTTGGGGGAATGTGCTTAGATGATTAGATAGGAAAGGAAGGAATTTTAAATGGTGCCCAAGGGTGTTAGGATATCAGTCCTCTGGTGTTATGTGAAAGAGCACTTCGTGGTGGTGTGGAGAGGCTGTGTGGGAGGTCAGACAGTAAAATTTATGAGAGTCCTTGCAAGAATGGTGCACAGGCACTTTTTGAGTTGCATGGTTCCTTCATTTGCAAGAACTGGCAACCATGGATCACAAGCCAGTGCAGCTGGGATGAAAAATCATAATTTTTCTTATAAAATCATTGAATTTTTATTGTGGGGTTGGGGCAGAATAGCATATGACTTGTTAGGGCATCAGCTTCTGGGTTGATGGAGACCGTTTCATTTGGTACTCATCTCTCACCAAACTGATGACTCATTTCTCCCCAGTAAAGAACAAAGTGTGTTTGTTAACTGGGCAGCAGGTGTTTTAATTGGTTCATCTGTCTGACTCCACAGGAGCGTCTCCTGCTCTCTGTACTTCCTCGACATGTTGCCATGGAGATGAAAGCTGACATTAATGCCAAACAGGAAGATATGATGTTTCATAAGATCTACATCCAGAAGCATGACAATGTCAGGTAAGAACAGCAGCCCGTCTCCCGACTGCTGGGGAGGAGGGCCCCTCCCAGTGCTGGGCACTTAACACCCAGGGATGAAGACAACAACACATAATCTAAAATAAGTGTAAAGACTCTAAAGTGTCACCAGTTGACTTTTGAAAGTTTGTTGATAGCATGGGAGGAGGATTGTCACATTCCTGCAACATCTTCCTTTGAGAAGCAACTTTAACTGATCTCTTTCTTAATTTTTTTTTTTCTTCTTCCTTTCCTGGAGTGAGTCTCGGGGGTTTTGAGAAGGTGGGATATTTGGGGTTAGTTACTTTTTGACAGTTACAAGCACCCTTCTGATAAGCCATGATGGGGATGCAAGTTAAAGATTGACAACACTTTCCATGGGGTGAATTGCAGAGCCCAGCTGAGGTTCAGATCACCTGGAGTGGTCTCTGGCAATTTGGAGTTACAAGCAGGGGGTCCATTAGTGACAGCCCTTGGCAGCTACTCAGTCACCCAGCGATGTGACGGTCCTTGGTCTACCTGGATGAGCAGAAGAAATTAATATCCAATCTCTGGCAAGTCATTGCAAAATCAAACCCAGTCCATGCTGCTGTGGTAGTTCAGCCCCATGAGCTGCTGAACATCACCACGTTCCCGCTGTCCGCTTCCCAGGGAAGAGGCAATAAAGTAGTGCTTTAGTTGCTCAGTATCTTTATGGGCTGCGGTTACAAAGTTAAGTTTAACTTAATCTTGATGCATTTTACCTCTGCTATTACAGCTGACCTCTTTGGGGATCACTTATGTCTCTGCTAAGCCAGGTTCTGGAGCTGTGTAACAACTCTGTCAGTCCATAAATACTTCTACTGAAACACGGGGACTGGGGGCAGAGAACTTCCCTTCTTCCCTTCTCCGTCTCCCCTTCCAACAAGAGGTTTTCCTATAAACTGCTTGCGTAGCTTTCCTTGTTGCATAGCTTTAAGTTTTTTAGTGAATTATATTTTCTGATACTTGCTGCTTGACAAATAAAAGTGGATTTCTTACATCTCTAACATACTGTGACCTGTCTCCAATAGATGATGCAATGAAATTCACATGAAATTTTGAAGCATTTGAAAACATTTCCTTGGCATTGAGGGTCATGGGCAGAGGTAATGTACGAGGAGAAAATCAGGAGGAGGTTGCTCACTGTTCAGTGTAGTCTGATATAAAATTCACTGAAATCAGAGCAAGTCTGTGTACTGGCTTGGATGGGCTACGGTTTTGCCCTTCATACTTTTGATTGTGTCTCAGCAAACAGATAAAGATCCACTAGCAATACTGAAGACAGAAACATTATCAGATATCAGAAAATAACGGTTCAGTGATGAAAAATAAATAATATGCATATTGTGATGAAAGTGAGGGGAAGGGGCCATCCAGAGTGCCCTCAGCACAGTATGTGCTACAGCAGATGAGATTAGCTTTTGTGTCTTTACATTCATTTTTTCCTTGATGGCACTGAGCTTGTTCAGGAAGGTGTGTATATTTCTTGTGGTAGATGCCATATGTGAATTTTCTTAATAGAGAAATTACTTTTTCCGATACTCAAAGGTCATCTTGACATTCAGACTGAACACAATTCGTTAGATATGACATGAGACTAGTCAGTATGGTATTATAGTCTTTCACATCAGTTTCCATATGTCATTATTTGCAGGTTTGAAAGTTGTTTAGTGCAGTCAAATTTTAGTAAAGATTATTACCTCTTTAGGATGGTACTTATTTGAAATTTTAACTATATCACTAAATAAACAAAAATAACATTTTACAAATGAACAATTTTAAAGCGAGAGGGGAATCTGATGGAACAATTATGATTGGAAAAAGTATCCCAAAGATAATGGCTGGTGTGCAGACATGGAAATCTCAAAAGATACAACAAAAAAATTACACATAACCCCAAGTATAAAAAGAGAAAACGGTTTTCTATGACTTTCAGTTATGGCTGCGAAGTAAGATGAAGGGTGAAATGGGTATATGCACCAATCAATTCCTTGGACTATCCTGATGGGAAGCTAACAGGAAGCTTGCAAACACTGAATTTTCACATCTTGCGTACTTAATGAATAACATGAACATTTCTGTATTAGATTATCTTCTGCAGCCTAAAAGTAATTTTAACTTTGGTCTTCATGATAATGAGTGTTAGGAATCAAGCCCTTGCAGGTGCTGACTGTCTCCAGTGCAAAGGGAGGCTGAGGTCTCAAAAGAGCTTGCAAGGGGAAACAACTTAAATGGTCTCTTCCTCAAAGTATGGACTTTGTTGTCTGTGCCTACAAGGTCCTAAATCAAAGCTCACTGAGAATGTGGAAAAAGCTGGAAAAGGGAGATAAGAAATAGGAATAAAACAGTATATGTACTGGGAGCAAATAGAAGGTAACTTAGGAACATCTCATCTTCATGTACTTTAGGGAAATGAATAGCTAAGTAAGAATATTGAAAAAAGGAAACATGATTTGGAACATATGACTCATTTCACACTAGGAGTTCAGCCTGGAGCCTTTGCTCTTGCCTGGGTGCACTGAAACCGCCTCTAGTGGGGATGATTGCAGATGATTTTGAAGCATTTACGTGCACACAGAAATACACTGGTGGTGGGGGGTAGTGTCTTGATGATGTGGATTAATGAGCTGGCTAAATACAAGCAAGCATGCTCTTTACTTTTCATGGGGAAATGCTCAAGGGGAGGCTTTTGAGATGAGAATGCTCCAAGCAATTTTGTTTTGTTTTTGTCACTATTCAAAAATGTCATAAGATCTAAGTTTTTATGAGCTAAAGGTTATTGTGTCAAGGCAATTGAGAAGTATGTGGAGTCGGTGCAAGGGTGCTGTGCCCAGCCATTGAATCTGGCTTCCTGTTGATGATTTATGAGCAGGAGCATTTCCTCCGCAGTTCATAGAAGTGGGAAGGTCTGTGTGTCTGCACAGAGGTGCGGGTTTCCCTCCTCCATCAGCTGTATCCAGCGATTCTCTTTTCCCACTCTCCCAGATTAGTGAAAAAGGTAGATAATAAATAAAACTATTATGGAGATGAATTTTCATGAGCTATTCGTTTAAAAGTTTGATTGTCATTGTAATGCCTGGAGCCCAAGATCTTCATTTTTACTGGATCTTCAGGGTGAGGTAGCTCTTCAATTTCACAGTCAACAGAGAAATGATGAGTGTCACTGACACTGGAGGTTTCCATCCAGCTGGGTTTAACTTTGACCTTTTCAGCTTGGGAGGCACAGGAGCACAGCCTTGTGCACTTAGCTTGGTTTGACATTTTGTGTGGGAGAAGTGTTTTACTAAATTCCGTTCCACACAAGATTAAATATTTTAATTTTCAGGGATGATTGGGTCTGGGCTTTTGGAACCACCTCTAATTTTAATTAAAAAACAAACCCAAACCACTCTACCAGCAGAAAAATTTATTCTAAAATTATGTGAAGTTACTGTGTGGGGATTTTTTTTGCTGGTTTAATATTAGGAGTCTTCAAATGAGCAGTTCTGCTGCGCTATGCTTAGTTTTTGATACAAAGTTACCTGCTTCTTTTTTTTAAAAAAAAAGATTACACACTTCTTTTTTTGAGAAAAAATAAGTCAATTTAAAATCTGTGTAGAAAAGAGATCTTCCTCAAGTGCCAGTAGTAGGCCTGTAAAACACAGCCATGACCCTTTAATAAGGGGCAGTTCTGCCATGATACTGCTTACTGTGTTACACTTCTCTTACAGGATGGGTTAAATCTCTGTTTGGGGAAAGATCATGTTTTTATGCAAAATACAGTGGACTTTCTGACATGAATGAGTAAAAGCAAATCTTTTTAGAGCCTTATCGGGACTTCCTGTGAATGAGTTCATAATCTCCTGCTTATTGTTATGGAAAGTAAAGTTCAGAGACTAATTTATCCACAATGAAAATATAATTTCCTGTCATTTTTTTGGCAGCAAAACTTGTTTCAGGATTGTGTTCTTCTGAAGAATTTAGGGTGATGACGAAACTAGGAGGAAGAGTTTTGAGGTTAATACACTATTATTTTGTGCAAATGAACAGAACCTTTTAACAGAGGACAAAACTTTTTTCCATCCTGATTTATTGAATGAGAATTAACTTTGACAAATCCAGAACCTCAGAGAGCGATTCGACCTTTCCCACGTGTGTGTGTTAAATATAAAGTCTATTGTCAAATGCAATCAGGAAAGGAGTTCCCAAGACCATACAAGTAATTTTGGGTAAACAACAAGGTGAATTATGTAACTAAATAGGTTCATGTTATCATGAATGAGATTATGCCTGATAGACAAACCCTAAAATACACATAGATAATATTTTTTATCTATCATGCTTCCCAGGCAGAATTTTAAATGTTTCACATTACTATTGCTATTAATAGTATCTCACTGCAGTGATGGCTTCAATGTTATCTAGGTTTGGACAAATATAGTAATCTCTGTGCTATAAAAGGAGGTTTGAAGTCCTCTGTTAGGGAAAAAAGGTTGGTTTTGTCATTGAAATTGCTTTGATGAACTGTTTCAAGAAGCTTATTTTAGGGCTGGCATCCAAGCGCGGTGAAAGTGACAGTTTCCTCTCTTCTCCCCTTCACGTAATTCTTATGAATCATGTACTCAACAGCACTAACCTGATCTCAGAGCTTTTTAAACATCTTGACAACTTGAACTAAACCATTTGCAGAAGGGAAACAGTCCATTTACTTTCAGCTTTGTAAACGAAAAACATTTTTAGCTAGTTTTCTGATTTAATTATGTTCCAACACCAAAAATTCTCCCTTTAGAAATGACCAAATAGTTGCACTTTGGCTGACTGTCAGGATATGCAGACCAGCCGTGTCAATTTAACCTCTTCGCCTTACAGGCGTTGTGATGCTTAATGGGTTGCTTATGAAGTGCATTAAATTCTTAGATTGCAAGGTGCTATGTAATCACGTGCTATGAAATTTGTGAAAATTTCAACTAAGCAAATACCTTTTTCCTCCCTCTTCCCACTGTTCTGGCACACAGGACTTCTAGTGTTAATGTTTCTTGGTGTTAAAGGACTTCTCAATATAAATAGCAGTACAAACCTGGGCTCTGATTGCAGCTAGTAGGAGGGTTCCCAGGGTATAGCTGTAACCGGACATATTAGTGCCGTGGTTCGCCAGAGCAATGCACTGCTTAGGGGTGTGCTCTTGTTGGTGAGTATAGGTATGAGGCTGTTTTTTCTGGCTTGCTAACAGTGCCTTTTGAAATGCTAAATGGGTTTATAATGAGGCATATCCTACCAGGCCTGGGTCGGACAGGGGGTTGCCTTTGGAGGTGGTTACGCCAATGGGCTGGTTTTGTTCAGGAGCTCATCCCAATTTTGTTTTCATCCTTTTTTATGAGAGGTTATTGAAGCTAAGCAGAAACCAGTTTAATTTTACTGTCTTTAATTAATAAAACTACAGTAAGGTGTGTATAAATTTCTGATAGTTCTTCCATGGATATTTTCAAAGATTTCCCAAATCTTTTTCCTCAGCCAAACTTTATGTAGCTTTAATTTCTATGGAAGGCTTCATTGCCAAGAAAGGGCAGGAGCAGTAACTGTTTTTAATATTTACTATACAATCCATCTCCCTCCTTGTGTTCTCCACTTTTTGGAGGGAGGCAGAATGACAATTGATAGTTTATGTCTGAAGATGAGGAAGAACAGTATTTAGCAGGAGGAAGCCCAAAAGCAGGTTTTATCCATGTCTTGCTGCCTGGTGCAGTCCAAGAGCTTCAATCTCCTCCCAAAATGTGTTCATGGGTCAGTTGACTGTTTCTCAGCATCAAGTCTTAGAAAGACATCTACCTCCTTTTCTTCATTCGAGGCATATGCCCACAAGCAGTAGAAGGTTATTTTTGCAGGTAGGTGGGAGGAAACTGTATGGGTTTCATGTGGGTTCAGGGGCCCCCTGCATTTAATTGCCATAACTTCTGGTTGAGGCTGTAGGATGAGAAAAGGGAGTAGGAGGGAAATGATCAGCCTTCCCACGCCTTGCTCCAAATGACAGCAGTGAATTTTACCTGCACAGGAACTCTTCTGTTTCTCTGTCAAGAGCTGGCTTCTGGGAACTTCACCCGTGTCTGCCTGGAGTGAGTCTTGGCTTTTTAATTTTCCAGAAAATTTAATGATTTTTTTTTAAGTTAGCAATAATTTTTAGAAAGTATGGAAGTAGGTTTCACCCATGGGTGAAGGTGAGTTACTAGCACTAATTGCTTGACTTTTCCTAGCCGGTTTGTTGGTTTTAAGAAGAAAAATCAATGTCTTCTGGAGAAAGGCATTCAAGCTAAAATCCATGTGTAAAGGAATTTGCTTATTTTGCAGCCATTGTTACATCTAAACTTGACATCAACACTGGGCAATAAGTCTGGCCATTAATATTACAGGGGGTGTTTCACCTCAGGATCACTCCCCCTTTTCAATACATGTGTGTTGATGGTGCAGTCTTGAAAACTTTTAAGCAAAGAATAGGGCAGGTTTATATATTACACCAAATCTACCCCTTTGTGGATGTGCACAGCACCCATTAAGAAGAATACATGCTAACTTGTTTAAGTATTTGTCTGACTGTCTGCAGATCTTTCTTTTTGTACTGGGAATATATTGTGATCTTGGTCCCTACTGGGAACTCCTGGTGTCTTCAGGGGCTTGAAAGAGCCTTGTACCCTCCAAAGAACAAAACAGATAAATAACGAGCTGCAAGGCACCCCACTGGATGCATTACTTAAACACATGTGTTGTAATAAAGATAACATCACAAAAGTGCAGCGTGCCAGGTGACTGCAGATCTGCAGCCACCAGCAAGCCATGAGCAATTAGGAAGGGCCTGTGATGTATAATTCACACCCTGCTATTCTGAGTTTACACAAGGGTCTGTGAAGTTCACAGGGTGATAGATTGGAGAGTGTTAGATGTTTTAATGGTGAAATACTGTGAATAGTAATTTGGAGAGAATAATGAAGGTGCCTGCAGAAGTTTACAGAGCAGTATTTTAACTCATCAAGGTTATTTGGATTCTCTTTTTTCTTCAACAGTCCTAAAAATAAATTAAATTTTAAAAAAATGTAAAAAAAAAAGTATCAAACTTACAGTATAAAAATGCATCAAATTATGTTTATTAAACTAATCCACCCCCAGTCTTCTCTATTCTGGAGTAATCCTGACAAGAAAAATTGAGTCTTCTCTGACCAAAACTTTATATTATAAAGACTTGCTTGCACAGACTTGCTTTCCTCTTGTAAAAACTTGGTTAAATTTCAGTTAACGAGCTACTTTATCATGTCATTAACATGCAAAATGGTTTTAAGAACATTGAGTTTATATAACATTTGAAGAGGTTCTTGTTAAAATCATCCTACCTTTTTGCTTCCTCCTTAGACTATCATGGCTGAAAAGCAAGAATCCGTTAAACTTTTTATTCTGTAATGCACTGAACTTTGCAAAACTATTTAAAGCCTTTTACAGAAGCTGTAAAACAGAGGCACAGTTTTGGATGGGGATGGATTAACTTCCCTTGTCTTATACTATATTTATATCCCTCAACAATTGTTGCTAATTTGTGCATCTGTTCTTACTGGTTTATACATAATTTTGAAACTGGATAAATGATGAAGAGACAAACGCTGAACCCAATTAGTGGAGAAGAGCTCTCAAGTGGTCTGGTATCCTGTGGCTCAAGTTAGCGCATTGCCAACTTGAGTCTATGTCCTCCAGACACTGAAAGTCATAGTATATTTTTTAAACTTCCTCTTTTTTATTAATTTTGCTTGATACTAAGTGGTTAAAAAGTTAGGAAGTGGCTGGTACTGACTGTGCAGACTGCATGATTCCATAAATGATGTTTCTATAAGAAAACAGGCTAAGAACAGGTCACTTCAGAAACAGAGCTAGTAGAAATGAGAAGCAACAGAGAACTGCACAAAACAGCAAAGGAGGAAAAAAGACCAAAGAGATTAAATGAATTTCAGCACACACACACACACCATTGGCAGGGCATTGGCCTTGTGGACTGATAGAGGTGCTCTTCTTAGAAAATTGAGATTTTTCTGTGTCCATTTGTGTTTCTGTTACAAAGCCCTAGAAAGATGCACCCAGTTCTAAATAGTGAGAATAAGGGTTTGTAAGACCATGTAAATTCTGAGGACTTGGAAGTTCACAAATGGTTTTCAGAAATCAGAATGAAGTGTTTATGTGATACACTTTAAAAAGCAAACAAAATACAGAATGTAGGTATTCTCTTTCCTGATGCCATGGCCAGCAGAGATCTTCGTCTGTGGCTGCTGTCTGTGTGTTTGGCAAATATCTGAGGCTCTCAAAGCCACTGAGAAATTCTGGGGATGTTCATGACCAGTAACCATGTCCCTGTTAGAGCCAAACTCCTGCATGAACCCCTGAAGTAGATGTGAGGATCATTAGGATTTGAAATTATCTACTTCAGCTCCCGTTCTACAGAGCTGACCCCGAAGCCCAAAAACCTAGTGTAGTGACCACTTGTGAAACTCACATCTGTGTGACTATCAGCAAAATATTCTGTCCTAGCCTGCTGTTGCAAAGATCTCCCCAGTAAGTGGGATGCAGAAGGCTGGGTGACCATGGCTTTGTTCAGCTGTAAGATCACCATAGATGCCTGTTTGTCCCCATCAGTAGCTGTGTGAAGCATCAGGAAGCACAACTTGCCCTCCCACATGAAGAGGAAGGATGAATGTGTGAGGCAGTGAGGAAGAGATATAGTAGCAACAGTTTGTTGATCCACCGTATCAGCTCATTTGTTTGGATTTTATTGTTGTTGTTGTTTCAGGTGGGGATTTTTTAACTTTAAGGAGGATTCTTTGCAGAGTCTGATAATACATTGGCTCCATTTCCTACTCATTGTGAGGAATGTGTTGCTGGTAGGATGTTACTAGGACAACTCTCGTGACAACTGCTTAATTACGATTATCTCCAAGGCCTGTCAGACCCATACATCAATGCTGAATGTAGTAGCAAGTTGGAGAGATGCTTTATAACATCCTGGACTACAAAGGAGATGAGAAACCTATGAGGAGAGCTGATGGGATATTTGTGGCGTGGGGAGGTAGGCAAAAAAGACAGGAAAGACTAAAAAACTTTGGAAAGCAAGGAGCAAATTTAGCAATTGTTGCTCATGACTGGAGGAAAGGCGATGAGAGAATGGAAAACAGTTTTAGATAGTGGATGGTCATGTGCCAGAGCAGTTCTGCAGGAGAGCCTCCCATCTTGAGAGCACGCACACCAATGCAGTGCAGCTTTCTGCTGTGGTCGTTTCCAAAGAATGAGCTAATAAGAATCAATTTGTAGAACAAAGCAAACAAAACTTTGGCTTCTGCTCAGGGGAACTTGAGCACTTCTAGTTACAGATCAGGCTTCAACAGAAGCCAAATGCTGGTCTGTAGAAGTATAATTATTCTGTTTCATTTGGAACCTTTTGTTCTGGATTGCATTCAAAACTACTGTAAGCCCCTTTGTGAGATTCTTTTTCTTTCGAGGCAAGAGAAAAAGAGGCCTTTTGATTTAATAGTTCTACTTTGTTTCAATTAAAAAGGAGAAAAAACCCAGATCGTCCTTGCCTTTCTTCCTTAAGAATCTTCCTGTCTGCAGAACAGCGGCCAGCATGTCACAGTTTAGGATGACAGGTCTAACACAGAGACAAAGTTGTGTTACAGGATACAAATGGTAAGTGATACTCTGTTTTTAAGATCCAGTATGCTGTGTCATTTTCACCTGAAAAGTGAATAAAATTTTGTTACTGAAATTGGAAGCGATTACAAATTTCTTGAAAAGCCCAGAGAGTTTGAAATTGCAGATGTGACTCACCCGCTGAGCTCCTTTTCCTTGGAATTATGTAATGGTGGAAGGAGTAAATTGAAAATGGTTTCTTCTCTGGAAGCTTAAAAGCAACTGAAAAAAAGAGAGAAAGTGGTATTGGAGAACAACTTTACAAAACTAAAGCTGTTTTTAAGGATGAAATGAGTGATTTTGGGGGGGACCTCTGATTCTGAGAACAGCGTAGAATGATGAAAATATTTGTTCATTCACTATGAAATGGCACGTCTGCTGAGAATCATCCAGAGCTACACTTTTGTGATACAGAAGCCCAATATGGACTTCATTAGCACTTATTAGATCGGTGTATTTCACTTAAATATATGCATTCGCTGGCTTATTTAAATGTCTTTTGGGTATTCTTTCATCTCTTTTTAGGTTATTTTTCCTGCAGATTCAAGGATCCTTTCTAGTGGAGGATCATAAAAGCTGTATTTTTTTAGTCTGTCATGTCACGCAGCTTTTTATTTTTCCATTATGTATATCAGAGGCAGCTTTTATTGTTTTACTAATAACTGAACAAATTCTAAACCATCTTGCTGGATAATCGGCACTACTAGAAACACCTCCTTGCATTTTTAATACCTTAAACTCACAAAGTCTTGTGTAAGCATCTGCTGCTACCAGTCAACCCTACAGGGCAGGTTAGGGCAGAGGAACAGAGAGGCTGAGATTGACAGCGATTTCTTTAATTTGACTGGCTTGGTAGCAAGTCTGATTAGAGCTCAGAAATGCCTGGCTTCCGTTACAGAAACATCCTAAGGACTAGACCGTGAAGGCTCTGCCCTGCCTGCACCGCAGAGGAATTGTGCAGAAGGAACAAGCAGGCAGTGTGCGCAAACACACGCACTCTTTGTGCTGGGGACTTCTCGTGACCGCTGGCTGTATCTGCAGGGGGAATTAGTGCTATGTTTCAGCTGGACCACCACACCAAACGGGCGTCTTTCTTTCTGTTCCTCCTAAAATGAAAACCTGGAGAAATTAATCAATTCAGTTGATGTTGTGGGTGGCAGAGGGTAAAGCACAGAAGTAGTGAAGATCTGAGGAGACACAAGTGATAAGGCATGCCATGCTCATCTGGGAGCGTAGAGGCTCGACTCATGTGCCAGTGTAGGTTATCTGGATTAGGTTTTCCCATGTGCCAGAGGGCATTTGAGGCCACATCTCCTAGGATAGGCCCTAACTGAAGAAGATGTCCTCGTTCTCTTTTGTTAACTCTGTTTCATTTTTTGTATGAAAGAATCAAACCCCGAAGCAGTGGCTTGAATCCCACTGTCCCATGTCATAGAGTGCACCATAATCAGCAGGGCAGAGCGGGGTGCTTGCTGTCTCTGCTTCTAATTATTCTGAGTATTTTATATGTAATGAGCAGCTGCAGCATGAGGTCCTGAGGGCACTCCCGTTCCCAATCCAAAATAGCCTATTGTCCAGTTCAGACAGGATTCAGACAGAGGAAAGATCAGATCCATGTTTTCTCACTTCTCAGGCAGAGGATCATCAGAGACAGTTTCTTCGCTTGTCTTCTCACTCCATTTACTTATATATAGCAGGCATTTGCAGAGTACTAAGGAATGAAGGATGCAAATTTCTGTGTACATTTCTGTTCCTTAAAGATGTGCCAGTCTGTTGTGACAGGCCAGTGGTATTTTAGCTGGCAGGAATATGGGCTACCAACAAAGATTTGGCTACAGTCATGTAGCTAGCAGCGCACATGTGGCAGGGGTGTTCTTAAATGCTGGGCACATACCTTTTTTTATTGTAGCTGCTGACTTAATCTGAACCCTGTCTGTATTTCTGAATTAAAAAAGAAAAGAAACAACAACCCAACAAAAAAACCCCAAGCAAACCCAGTCAAGTATTCCTGTAAAATGCTATCACAAGGCTCAAACTGAAGTGAAAATTCATCTGCTGGGTTTTCTAGCCTCAGTGGTCCTGGATTAACCACAGAGTGTCTGAAGTAACCAGGAGGGACAGAGACCAGTGGGATCCTGGGGATGATTTCTTTTTGCCTTTGACTGGGGTTAACTTTTTTTCTGGTTCTGTTTGTAAGGATTCTGGTGACTGGCTGTTGTCAGCAGGATTTTTTTTCAGTTGCATAAGGACTGAGAAAACAGTATCTGTCTGACTCCTCCACAGTGAATGGCTTTCAAGTTAAGCCATGGCTGCAGCTATTGTGCTCTAGCCGTGACACTATAAATAAAGTTATTAACAGCAATATGTAAATGGGTTTCTATTTTTGTTCCCTGTATTGTTTGCAAAATCTAGGGCAATTATTCAGTAAGAATCATCTGCTGTTTAGCACTGAGCCTACCAGCATTTGATGCTGTGTGGGCTGCTGCTTTTTTTTTCCCCTTTCTTTGCACTGGCTTTTAGAATCCAGCTCCTTTGCAAGTTTGTTTGTTGTGGTACAGAAGAAATAGAGTAGCTGTGCTAAGCATTTTCAGGCTTCCGGAGAGTGACTTGGTACTTAGGAATAGAGAATCATCTCTTGATATCTGAACTGTAGGAGCATTAAAACCAGATACACAAACATCGAATACCACAGCTGCTATTTGTCTTAGTGTGCATCTTGCAAATTCCAGTTTGTTCAAAGATCTTTGCGGTCTGTGTTTTGTTTGTGTGCTCCGTTTCCTTCCGCTCCCCTCTCCATTGCTCTGGATCTGCCTGACAGCCACAGGCCCTGTTCGCACTGGAAACCTGTACCATGTTAATTCGTGCAGTTACTGTACAGCCCCCCGAGGGAGAGCACAGATATGTTGTTGTAGAAACACTTTACTACAGTCATGGCTACTCCTATCTGGAAGAGCAAATTATTCTAATCCAAGGCATCTGTTTAGAAACCTGAATGTGTCTGTGCTAGGAACAGGAGCTGTGTTGCTGTTGACGTATATACTCTAGAAGATATTTCGCATGAGGCAGTTTGTTCAAATTTCTTCCTGCTCTGCAAGTGAATTTAGCTCTGGCTTCCCCGAATCCCCTACGGGGAAAGTCCCAACCTGTTTGTCCGGTGACTCATTAGCCACAATTTTATTGCCAGCTATGTTAGCCTTCAGATGGGCATGTGTCCTCCGTGCACTTTAATTCCATTTCATGCAGCTTTGTGAAAGGTCATTGTAATGCTGCAACACCAACAAGATGTGTCTCCAGTTTCACTCCTTGCTTGAAGTAGCCATTAATATTATGGAATATATAACAGATTAATATACAGAAGTGTTTTGAAGCTGTGACACCCGGTGTTCTGAACTGAACTGAGCTCATCATTTCAAATGCCAGGCACTTTATTTAATTTTTTTGTTTTTAGTCTTCAAGCCAAAATTGCTGCTACTGTAGTGGCATAGAAAGTAAGCAGAAATTGGCTAGACTGCTTTTGCACAGATGTAGAAAGATCTGACACAGTAACTTCTCTCTTGTTTTTATGGTCTAAGACACATTTTCATAATATATTTTGTAAGTGGTCCCTAAGGTGGCTTTCTATGCTATAGAAAAAATCTGGTCAGACTCTATTGATTTTATTGATATTAGTTCAGTGGTAAACTAATAACTGTTTACAGGATCTTCATTTGGAGATGATATTTTGTGCATATTGAGAGAAGCAAGCAAATGGATTAGTAAAATACTTTAGTGCTTTAACACAGAAATTAAATTTTCCAATGTAAATGCAAGGAAAAAGCCATTTCTTTATATGCAGATCTATTATTCTGGTAGTGGCAATTACAGTAATTCTCTTGAAATCAAGTTAAAATTATATGCCTGCTTCATTTTGAGAAGAAACCACTGATTGCAAAAATCAGGGGAGATTCAGTGGAAAGTAACATAAGTGGAAAGACTTGCGTATACAGCGGGCAGACCTGCCTCGCCGCGCTCCCAGCTCCAGCATCTCAGGAGTAGGTTTTGTGTGGATGTTCCCTGGATTCATGAGTTCAGGATTCACATTTCTGCTTTCCCATGGTTTTCCCCACATGACCTTGAGCCCTTTAATATATTTTCTTAATATACCATACTGCTGTGTCTGCAAAATAGCATAATGTTGCTTTTCTAGCACCAATGACATTTCAACAATTGCTTAATGCCAGTTTGAAGACTTCATAAGCTTAAAAAGCTAGAGGTGCAATGGTCCATTTTATTTTTAAAGAAATTTGAGACAGAGCCAGCTAAGTAACTGAGCACAGAGTCAGATGATGGGCTGTCGAAGATCAGACTCAAGGTGTCTAGATAGCTAGTATCTTGACCAGCATAATAAAACTAAAGTGGGGTAAATGTTTTCTGATATTACAGTATATACCCTGAATGCCATAAAGTAGTTTTAACACTGCTTAGTATCTATGAAATAATAGACATATGCGAAACGTTTGGAATATGAGGTAGGTTAGGGACTGAAGAGGTGCTTTAAATTTAATATTCCCTGTTGAAGGATGATCTTTGCATAGAAATACTTGTTTAGTGACCTCACCTGTGCTGCCTTCTAAGAGGGAGTGTTTTTACTGCTGACATTGATTGTACAGAATTTCATCATATTTACATTATTCCTCCATGGCAGCTGGAGTTTTCTGTGTCACCAAAGGGAACCGAAGATAGATGTGAGCTCAAGTGCCATTGATCGATTGTGATGTGATGGTAGATCTCTTAAAAAGGAAAGAAAACCCTTAACATTGAATTGTAGCCCTTGTAAAGTTGGTAGAACTTTCCTCATGATTTGAGGATATCTATTCATTGCTGGTTCTTATCAGGTAAGGACTATTAATGTAGTGTACAATAACCAGATTACGAGTTCAATTTCCTGTGGGATTTTTTCCTTTTCATTAAATTCTGAAATTACGACCAATCTCCCTTGTCACTGAAAACATCACGTGTTTCATTACTAAATTTATTATCAGGTTTGTTTATTAATTAATAACAAGTTGATTGCTTAGTTAATGAGGTGTACCATTTTCTTTGGCCAGCCATTTTACCTTTCAGAATACCTAACAAAGGATTATGTCTTCATTTTCAAGTTCCTCTCAACGGATGTTGCATTGGTGTTTCTCAGAAAAGTGGCCATTATAAAGTGTACACAGTTGTTTCTTCTATATGCTTTGGGTCTATTTCTCTTTATAGTTTCATCAGTGTCATTTTAAGAACACAGCTGCTGTGGTGGTAATGGGTAGTTCATTCCTGCAGAGCTCTGTTAGCTCTGACTTCCTTCTTCTTGGTTTTTGGGGGGATTTTGACATCAGAGAGTGTCCTAATGCCAGAAAACAGAGTTCAAGAATGCTCACAGCAAAAAGCATGCCTGAAGTTTGAAAAACAGAAAGTAGCATGGCTTTTCCTTTTTGTTTTATATTCAGTTCTGGATTTCAAGATGTCTTGTGGGACAAATTAATCTGAGATTTATTTTGGTGTGGGCTGGATCCAGCTCCGGTTTGGACAGAGATGTCAGCTGCTTGCACTGGTCAGGCAGACCCGGGTGAACCTGAGCTTGCACAGAGCCAAAATGAAGACACACGGTCAGAGTCAACTGTATGCGTGGCTCCTTTGCACCTTTCTGCAAAAGGCCGTGTGTGTCCTTCTGCTTTGCCTTTCTAAACTTCCTCGGAGTTGGAATGGGTTTGGCATCTTTCCCACACGTTTTTTTCTCTGACCTGGATGACTGGAAAAAAACTTCACATTCCCATCAATCCCTTCTTAGATACATTAAAAAGGTTCGAAGTCACTCCTTCTTAATAACCCAAAATCACATTTAGGCCGCTTGGATTTTGTTCTTATGTTCGACAGACAGCGGCATCTAATTTGGCTTGTGATAATGGAGTAATAAAATTCCTTCCAGTCGTCTCAAAGACATCTATAACATGCTCCACCTATAGTTTGGCTGGTAGCCACTGCATATCTATCTTTATCTGTTTTGCCCTCCCCAGATAGTTTTTCTTCCCAAAAGGCTATTTATTACTCATGTTTCCAGCGAAGAATCAGTCTGGTTAAATATAGCCTGCTGAAATAGGAAAATCTTTTAACTCAAGATATTTAGAGTCAGAGGGTAGCAAGTTTTTCATGTTTAAAATAAAAAAATGAGTACTGATGCTGCTTAGCTATAACGACGTTCCAGTAACTGAGGGTGCTACTCATGCTTGTAAGCTGCAAACCTAGGAAGGTTGTGGAAAAGCTGTTCCCTGTATGACTGGTGCAGTCTTCTGGCTGGTGATCACAGCATCTGAATTTCTTCTCATTTCCTGCATTGATGATGAAGGACAGACCACAGGCATTGAGATGAGGAGTACGGACCACGATGGAAAGTACAGTGCCATTTTTGTTAGCAGCTCCCAAGTGCCCGCAGGGTCAGACACTCTCAGCGGGGCATTCCTGGGAGCACATCGCTAACGCAGGCAGAGCTGCAACTGCAAATGCTGAGTGTTTGTGCTGGAGAGGTCCATCTCCCTGCTGTGTCCCCCAGGCAGTTCTGACCTCTGGTAACACGCATCTGAGCGCAAACATGGGAAAATCAAGTAAAGACAGGGTTCTGCAGTTTGTATCTTTGCAATGAGCCTTGCTGTCGTCATGCAGTGGCTCTGCGGATGGCAGTCTCCATGTTGCCACCAGTGTCTCCGAGAGCCATCTGGTCTCCTGCTTCTGTGTCGGTTTTTACTCTTTCAACAGTTTCAGTTGCTATGGTCTTGCAGAGTGAATTTCTTCTCAAATATGGGATGTGGGTTTGGTTTACATTTTTGGCTACTTTGGAAGAGGGATGGGGGGCTCTTTGCCTTTTAGGAAAGCTAAAGCCCTGACAGAATTAAATCTGACCAGGGATGTCAAAGGGAACAAGAAAGCCTTCTATAGGTATGTCAGTGACAGAAGACAGACTAGGGAAAATGTGGGCCCTTTCCAGAAGGAAGCTGGAGATCTTGTTACCTGGGACGTAGAGAAAGCTGAGGTGCTTAACGACTTTTTTGCCTCAGTCTTCAACAGCAAGTGCTCTAGCCACACCGCCCAAGTTGCAGAAGACAAAGGCGGGGACTGGGAGAATGAAGAACCGCCCACTGTAGGAGAAGACCAGGTTTGAGACTGCCTAAGGAACCTGAAGGTCTGCAAGTCCATGGGGCCTGATGAGATGCGCCTGCAGGTCCTGAGGGAACTGGCGGACAAAGTTGCCAGACCACTCTCCATCACATTTGAGAGGTCATGGCGGTCTGGGGAGGTCCCCACCAACTGGAGAAGGGGCAACATCACACCCATTTTTAAAAAGGGAAAAAAGGAAGACCCAGGGAACCACAGGCCAGTCAGCCTCACCCTCTGTGCCTGGCAAGAGGATGGAGCAGATCCTCCTCGAAACCATGCTAAGGCACATGAATAACAAGGAGGTGATTAGGGACAGCCAGCATGGCTTCACCAAGGGCAAATCGTGCCTGACCAACTTGGTATCCTTCTATGACGCGGTTACAGCGTTGGTGGACAAAGGACGGGCAACCGACATCATCTACCTGGACTTGTGCAAGGCATTTGACACTGTCCCACATGATGTCCTTGTCTCTAAATTGGAAGGACATGGATTTGACAGACGGACCACTTGTTGGGTAAGGAACTGGCTCGATGGACCCACTCAAAGAGTTGCAGTCAATAGCTTGATGTCCAGGCGGAGACCAGTGACGAGTGGTGTGCCTCAGGGGTCGGTATTGAGACTGGTGCTGTTCAATATCTTTGTTGGCGACATGGACAGTGGGACAGAGTGCACCCTCAGCAAGTTTGCCGACAACATCAATCTGTGTGGTGTGGTTAACACGCTGGAGGGAAGGGATACCATTCAGAGGGACCTTGACAGGCTGGAGAGGTGGGCCTGCATGAAATGCATGAAGTTCAACAAGGCCAAGTGTAAGGTCCTGCACGTGGGTCACAGCAATCCCAAACACAAGTACAGGCTGGGCAGAGAGTGGGTCCAGAATAGCCTTGAAGAGAAGGACTTGGGGGTGCTGGTGGATGAAAAGCTCAACATGACCCAGCAATGTGCACTTGTGGCCCAGAAAGCCAACCATATCCTGGGCTACATCAAGAGAAGCGTGGCCAGCAGGTTGAGGGAGGTGATTCTGCCCCTTTACTCCGCTCTCCTGAGACCCCACCTGGAGTACTGCGTCCAGCTCTGGAGCCCCCAGCATAGGAAGGACATGGATGTGTTGGAGCAGGTCCAGAGGAGGGCCACAAAGATGATCAGAGGGCTGGAGTACCTCTCCTACGAGGACAGGCTGAGGGAGTTGGGGCTGTTCAGCCTGGAGAAGCAAAGGCTCTGGGGTGATCTTCTGGGTACCTTCAGTACCTGAAGGGGGCCTACAGGCAGGATGGAGAGGGACTTTTCACAAGGGTGTGTAGTGATAGGACAAGGGGGAATGGCTCTAAACTAAAAGGGGGCAGATTTAGATTAGATATTAGGAAGAAGTTCTTCACCAGGAGGGTGGTGAGGCCCTGGCACAGGTTGCCCAGAGAAGCTGTTGATGCCCCTTCGCTGGAAGTGTTCAAGGCCAGGTTGGATGGAGCTCTGAGCAACCTGGTCTAGTGGAAGATGTCCCTGCTCATGGCAGGGGGGTT
>Ga0065711_1002050_pt1:0-12500 | contig 37041 bp, 23 predicted proteins | sample Hoacrofraction12_FD_59098 | JGI IMG/M metagenome (GOLD analysis project Ga0065711, IMG submission 59098) | Hoatzin crop microbial communities from Cojedes, Venezuela - Epithelial fraction 12 v2 (version 2) | ecosystem: Host-associated > Birds > Digestive system > Esophagus > Crop...
TTTTTTTTTTTTTTTTTTTACTGTTCAGGTGTCTCTGTCGGCCGTAAAGAAAGCAGTTGAAGTAAATAGCTGTATCAAATGAAGTACCTCCTGTCCCCACAACTGCTTCCAAAATAAACCGAGAATAATGCTTTACATATTTTGTCTCCTTTAACTCTAAAGACAAGCAAGAGAGGAAGCATGGATTAATGTGCAGTGATTTCTAGGAGCTGTGCTCTGCTCAGATTCCGCGGCGCTTGGGCTGACTGGCAGGAACATGTGGCTCAAGTGCATCTGGAAATGTATCGCTGGCAAAATTTGGGCGGGTAAATATAGCAGGAATGGGTTGTCGAGGCAGGAGACAGATTGTTCTGGGAAAGGAAGTGCTGTCTGTCTGTCGTCTGAATAACGGTTTCCTACATTTCTGGGCCTTACCACTTGCTTGCAGCGCAGCTAAGGTAGCAGCAGGATCTCGCCTGTTGGCTGGGTTCTGTTGTTGTATGTTCTTATGGTGAGAATATTACCAGAAAGGGTAAAATCGGTAGGAGCAGCTGTAGAGAATTGGTACCAGTGTATCCTGTGGTGTTTACATAGCAGTGGCATGCACTTTGTTCTAGTCTAAGCTCCTTTTTGAAAATAGGAAGGGACATCAAACGTGAAAAGTAACTCCCAGAGTTTCAGGACACAGTAACACAGAAGAATCCTGACTGCAAAATTGTTTCTAGCTCACGTGGTTCCAGGGGGAAAAAAAAGAACCAGAAAGCCACTAGAATCTTTCTTGAAAAGGGGCTGAAAGCCCGTGTTCTAAAATAATTTTCTTTTGTTGGTAGTTGATACGTAGAAGATGAACAGGGGTAGAAGAAGCCAGTTACAAGGCTTTCCTGTAGCAAAAGCTGATTGGCACAGGGATAAAGCTCCTTGAACCATTGTAGTGCTGATTCAAGTCTCAACGCAAATTACGTTGTTTGTGGAGAAAATTGAAACAGCGGTGTTAGAGTGGCCTGCAGAAGTCTACGGAAGCATAGGAGGGCACGGGCTATATTTTGTACAGAAAGGCGTAATCATAGGCAGTGACAATGGAAATCTTAACGGGTGCAAGCAGGAGGAAATGGAATGGTAAATCACAGATCCCCTGCAGTTTATCAAGGGAAGTTGGAGATGACTACAGGGGAAAAAAAACCCCAAACCTCACTGAAATGTCAGTGATAGCTGGCTGTGCTTTCCCTGCTTGCTTGCTCTCAATAAAGCATTGAGTAACTTCATCTGTGCCATTTGCAGCATGTTCTTGATTTTTTTCGTGGTTTTTTCCATCTGCTTGCTGAAGAACGGAGTACGGAACCCACGACGGTTTCGTGCAGGGTTGCTGGCTCTGCCTGTCCCGAGAGGCTGTGCCCCGGGTGTGCTGCCCTGCGGCGTGGCTGTTCCTGGGCTGGCGTCGGCAGGCGCACGGCTGCCGGGGGAGCGAGGTCGCATCCAGGGGCACCGGCGGTAAATAACGGTGGTTGTAGAAAGCGTTATGCGAACGCTAACATTTTCGCTGAGTGATCAGTCTGTTCTAAAATCTGCCCCATAGACTTCTGTGTAAGAAGCTTCACTTCTTGTCCTCGGAAGTCTGAAGAGCTAGACCGATGTTGGAATTTTCTTTGGAGTATGGGAAAAAATCAGTAGTCTGCTGGAGGATGCAACTGATTCGGACTAGAGGCTGTCCAAGACCTTTCTGTAGTTACAAGCAGTAGGACAAGATGGGATTCTGTGCTTTTTGAGTAAAACCTGCATGACTAAGTAGAGAAAACTGTTTCGTGAGTGTACAGTGTTCATTAAAATGATTTGTAAGCCCTCAGGATTATTTCATTATTTCTTGTGATTGCACCAGGTCCAAATACTGTGCTGCTCGTCATGACTTATGTGAGGATAAAACCTCACCATTTCTCATTCACAGAGCTGACTCAAGACTTAGTACTCCCTTTACTCACTGCTCAGGTGTTACATAGTACACGTGACTTGCCGAGGCCTTTTGCCATGTAAACCTCAGCAGAAGGACCAGTACATTAAAAAAAAGAATCTGCACTTATCTTATTGTTGCAGTGTTGCCTGCATGTGTGCCTCCTGTCCCAGGTGTTCCAGCTTCCAGCCTGTGAGTTTTGGAGTCTCCCCCTTAGAAGTCTCTGTTTCTATTCAGACCACCCAGACCCTGTTTCTTAAAGCCCTTTTAATGTGGTTCTTTATTCCATTTTATTTTTCCTTTGCCTGGCTCACCCTGGAATAAAACTGAAAGGGCTGCACTTAATGTTGCAGGTGAAATTCTCCATCGAAGGACACCTGTGTTGTCTGATCATCTGGTGCTGGTAAACTGTTGTTTGTTTTTCTGTGCATCAACTGTCAGTATGTATGGCAACAAACTACTTTTTAATCAGGTATCTAGCAACAGAAATTAAATCAAGCATAACATATATTAAGAATATATTATATTTGCTTATGTGTCTACCAGCATTGAATAAAAGGATGTTGTTCCTTTCGCCAGCATTTATATTTTCTTTTAAAATGGAAGAGTTCTGCCATGAACTAAAGGCAAGAGGCTGAGATTGTCTACAGTGTGTCAAAAGTGTGTTAAAATAAGCATGCTGTGATGTTAAAAGGAACTGCAGTTACCTCAGTTTGAAAGAAATCTAGAAGGGCCAAAGCACAAGGCGTTTATTTGTAAAGGGCTTTGAAATTGTGAAGTATTATGTGCAATGAAATATGGACTAGTATTGGGAGGCAAACAAGAGGGGTGTTGGTTTGAACAAGCGTAAGAAACAGGGTATCAGTGTGTTAGCAGAGTTTAAATTTCCCACAAATGCTTACTGTTTCTGAACGTGAAGAGATGTGAACAGAAAGCTCAAGTACTCTTAGTCCATGAAAAGTAATCGGTTTTCTTCACCTCGTTAATGAGCAGGATGACTGAATGTCTGTAAAGCAGCAGCAAATGTACGGATTTTCTGTTGCTGATTGTTAGTCATTACGTACCTCTGTCGTGGACTGCTCCGCAACGTTGTAAGGGAACCAAATGTGCATTGGCAGTTGAAGCAGGAAGAAAAATAGCAGATAATTTGTGCTAGGTGAAATTGGAAGGAAGGGGGAGAGAGAGAGAGAGAGATTCGGTAATAAATGAAAACCAGAAAAATGCTGAGAGACTGCAATTCTGGAACAATTGTAGAAGTTTTTGGACCTGCTGCTATGAGGGAAGTGACTAGAATAGTTAAAAATCTTCTGCAGGGATTTCTTCTGGGACCACTGTTCCACGGTAAGAATGGCTTTGTGCTGGAGGTGTCTGCGTGATGATTTATTCAGGATGGCTGTAGAATTACATGTAACTCTGATCTAGCTGTGTTGATAGGTGCTGTGATGTAAATAGGAAGCATTTAATTTCTGTAAGTGTAACTATTGCATGCTACAACAGTCGGTTGTGACTGTCCAGGTAATCCTGAAAGCTTATGGTATTTTAGCCTTATTTACTGGCAGTAAGTGCTGAATTTGTGAATCTCAGACTTTCAGTCTGAGCCCATAAACGTAAACAGCACAGAGCTCTATTAGCTACAACAACTTTACAACAGGCTGCTGTAAACTGTTTATCCTGTAACCTTATTTTTTGTTTGGAGAGAAGAATCTGTTGTGCTCAGAAGACAGAAAAAGCAGTGAAAGCAAGGCAAAACTTGGGACAGGGACACAGCATACCCTGTGCACACGTAGCTGAAGTTTTATACCTGCAGAAGCTGCCCAAGTTCCTTGTAGTGTGCAAGCAGCACTTGAGGCCAAATGCAAACGCCACAGGAGCTGCTTGGCAGAAAGAGCATGCTTTCCCAGACTTTTTTTAACTATATTTTCTGACTCATGTTGCCTTTTTGTCTTTTGCTGTTACTTTCTGTTTGTGCTTTTTTTTTTTTTTTCTGTCTCTTCCCATGTAAGCCCACTAAGACTCTAATCTTTCTGTGTCAAATTTACAACGAATGTAACTTTTCAACAGGAAACCCCCTGTATTTGTCTGACACAGTTCTTCTCGCTTCCCGTTCTTTATGTCCCTTTGCACAGTCAGCACTGAGTTTTTGTTGGGCTTAATATAAAGGGGCTTAGAAAGGCAGGTGCTTCTGGATTTGAATTTATGAGACTTCCAGACATGGAGTGTCATATGTGCTTCCCCCCCGCTCCTGTCGTCTGCTGTAATGCTCTGTAGTCTGTAATAGGTTGAGTTGTAACATTCATTAAACCATTCCTCACATTCCCTGCTTTGAAAGCTTATCAGGACTGCTTTGATTTAGTTATCTAGAACAAGAAAAAGCCGTTTGTGAAGGTTGGGATGGAGCTCTGGAGCAATAATATATCGGAGATCAGATTCAGGTCCCAGTTGTATTATTCCTAGGGATTTATTTGCCTGTCTACACACAGGAGCAGAGTGATGTGTATGGAAGGCTTGCAGGAATGCAAATTGGACACATTTTGTTGGGACCTGTAGGGGATTTTCACTGCTTCATAATTTTTCAAAGGTTTGTTATACATCAGGCAGCCACTGCCTCTTCTTTAAATCTTTAAATCCCCCCTCTTTTTCCTGTTCCAAAGGTCAGTTTTTTTGACAACTGTGTGCAGGAACAAGATTTGTTAAATCCCGTCATTTTTATTCATACAAATGTCGCCGTTTAGTGAGCAAGAGTCACCCCAGGATTCAGAGGCACATAAAGCTCAGTACAAGACTTCTGAACCTAAATTCAGGGATGTGTCTGTTTGGGACTGAACCTGCCATTTGAATATTAACCCTTGGCACCGCACAGGGAGCGCGTGGTGGAACGTGCAGCTCTGTGTCCTGGAGTGGGCCGGCTTCACAGGGCGGCTGGTGTCCCCAAGGCTGCAGAGCTGTGTCCTGGGCGCTTCTTGGGCATAGGGCTCAAGGCTGAAGAGCTGTCGTGCCTGGACGTACCACATTTACTCATCTAGCACTAGTTCTTTCCGGTGAGACAGCAAAATACTTCATTTTGAGCCGCTACTGTTCTGATCCAGTCGATGAAGTAACAGAGTCCCCAGTGTTAAATCCTCTTCAGGCTGGTTTTGGTTTGGTTTTGTGCAGTTCTGTGCAACTCAGCTTTGAAGAAGCTGTGTGAAGAGCTGCTGATCTTTGGGATGTGAATGAAGACTAGGTATCCCCTGTCTTTAGGGATGACTGGCAGTAATTTGCTCCCTGGAGGAGGGAGGCATCGTAGGCATCGTTCAGTACCGAGCTAGCTGTGAAGTCCTCATCCTTGCTTTTCTTCAGTGTGGGTGAAGGGAAGAGGTTTAGGAGAGGAAAGTTCCCTTTTTTGGCCAGAATAGCTTCCGTGGACTAAGGCAGTTGACAGATGAAATCTGGCAAGTCATGCTGTGGTGTTGTGCTCAGTGTTGTAAACCACTCCGTTGAGCAAAACGCTATGCTGGCAGGGCGGAGTTTCTGTTGTGTAATTATCCATAACAAAGATTTGTGTCAACGTAGGGAGAATGGTCAGGGGCTGTGCCTTTTTGTCATCTGCTGGACTTCACCCTGAGATGGCTGTGCAGTAGCCGTATGTTTCCCTTCTTTTAAGTCTGCTGTAGGGGTTGATAATTTTGGAGGGAGGTGGAGCAGACGGTTGCAAAGGCCAGGCTGGGTGGAATCTTGACTGCTTCTTTTGTCACAGCAGGATTCTCCAGAGCTAGTCTGTCTGCTCCTCAAGCTTACCTGGGCTGGTTATGTCTGCCAGTACATCTGTGCTGCACGGGAATGTGTTCCCTAACCGCTGTCCCTGTGTTTAATACATAGACTGTTAGACGTGCAGAAGTCATTCTGCTTCCGTAGCATGGTTTGTGTAGCTATGTACAAAGCAGTCCTGTTAACCTCAGTCGTGCTGGATTTTGGCAGTAAAATATACATTCTCAGAGAGTACAGGTACACAGTGTATGCAGAACCTGGATCTTACAGTTCCTTTTCATCACAGCTGGCAGCACAGTGTAGATAACTTCCAGGATGCTTTTCCTGTGAGCTTTTTGTGTATTGATGCAAAAGTGTGGGGCGGGGAGGAGGGTCGTCAGAGCCATTTTGATGACTTAGCGTGTTTACTGGATTTAACTCATCTGAGATACCAGAAATGGTTAGACTGTCATCTGGTGTTAGGGAGAATAAAGAAAAATGTAGAATGTTTTAGCACAGATCACTGTCAGCTTGCTCTAATAGTGACGTGGTTAGGTTTGTTTTAAGCCATTGCAAAGACATCTCTCTGGAGATGCTCTGCAGCTAGCCAAGAGTTTCTGCGCTGCCTTAGATGTAGGTTAGCTAAGTAGGTGCTGGCTTAGCTGGTTGCTTCTTGCTTCTTCAGTCTTGTGGCTCAGAGCAAAGACATAGTCTTTTGGGATGAAATGTCGTTATCTGTGCAACCTGGACTGGAAGCAGCAGAAGACTGCAGGTTTCCGTTGTGACTTGGGGCAAACTGTAGTGATGAATAGAAGTTGTTACAGTGACCTGCCTTGGAGAGGCTGGTTAGGAGCTGTAAATCTGGCCAGTTAATGCACTTTAAACAGGGAATGACAAGGTTGACTCGTGCCTGGTGTGAAGGAGGGTGCAACTGTTCTCCCGCTTCAGCAGCTTTCAGCAGTGTGCTGGGTGGATGGAGGGTCCCAGGCAAATGTGATTAATCAGTTTTGGGGGTCTGAAGTGTCAACAGAAGCATTGTGTAGGATGCACAACCCGCTTCTGAACTGCAGCGGCCGTGCTGCTGGGTTAGCTTTGGCCAATAGGGTTTGTGGGAGGCTGGGCGGCAGTTGCTTGGCAGTAGGTCTGGTGGTGGTATAAATTGGGACGGTAGTAATGCTCACTGCAGCTGATGAAGCAGTGGTGAAACAGGGTCTCTGCTCTTCTGTAGCACGTTTTGACCTTAGCGTGTGTACTGCTGGCTGCTTCGCTGTATTAGAAAGGAGATGTGGCTGTTTGCTGTGCTGCATTAACAGAGCAGTCCGTCCCCTGGTTCCGGATGGCACTTGTATTTCACCTGCTGTCAGTTATAGCAAAAATAAACTCTAGCATTCATGAGGAGAACAATTTCTAGGGTAACCAAATCTGGCTTCGACGTTCTTTGTTCATGTTGAGAGTCTTTCTCTCACAATTTTTAGTTTAATGCTTTGGTTTTAGAGCGGTTGGTGGTGTCTGAGCAGGCGGTATTTGGAATGGCGAGCATGGAATCTATCAGGCAGATTGCTTGGTGACGGGTTTTGGTTTTTACCCTGACACGATGAAGGTAGACATGGTAGTAAGGAGAAGCACTCAGCTGGCTACCTGGGGAATTACCTTTTTTACAGAACAGGGGCGGTTTCCTGTTTAAAATTTGACATTTACATTTTTGAATCTTGTGAATGAGCCACCTTGGGGAGGGTGGAGCGCGAGGGACTTTCTTTTCTTTTTAGGAAAATCCAGTTTAAAGACTGAAATATGGCACCAGCTTGTGTTGGGAAAAGTACTTATTTTACTGCCTTACCATTGCAAGTAAAAAATTGTCTAATCTACTAGTGCTGCCTTTCCCTTCAACCCCAGATAATTGTAGCATGTCAGCTTTGTCTGGGCAAATACTAGTTTTGGTTTCCTACTTTAGACTAAGTTTTAAGCAGAAGGCTAGGATTTAGCTGGTTTCTTCTGTGGCAAGAAACTCAGTGCGTCCTCTGTGAACATGTAGGGTATCGAGTGGAGAATGGATTTCTGCAAATCTGTCAGTAAGCTTCTTTACACTGAAATTAATTAAAAATGGAGATGTAGGGGGTTCATCTCGAGTTGAGTGTTACTTGGAATAGAGAATGTACCTCGTCTAGGCATAAATGGCAAAAGTAGGTTTTAATGAAGAAGTTGTCCTTGTCCTGTAGTGAGCTGAAACTTCTGCAGCCTGAGGTGTGGACGGTTACAACCATGGAAGCAGCCTGTTACAAGGCTGGAGGTGACCATCGCTCCTCCTGTGCAGCTGACTTCCACGCAGAAATTTCAAGTTAGTGTAAAGGACTTTGGATATACCCACCGGCAGGATGTTCAGGTGAATGGGAACTGGAAAAATCACCTTGGCAGTCTGTGTCTTCAATTTCACATTTGAGAAAATTAGACTAAAGAGACCAATATGTAACGCACTGAGAGATACAAGGCTGCAAAATACAGTAATGCTGTGTGACTGGTTGTAACTGCTATTTAGTTCTGAGATTTTTGTGAACAGTAGTAATTTCATAGTATTGCAATATAGCGAATTGTTCTGCTTTTAGCTCTGCCTCTAATTAACCTGTTCTAACCCAGGAAATTATCATAGTACGCAGAAGTTGGTTAAACAAGCCTTCAGGAACTGCCAATAGCGCAGTCATGTGATGTGGTGAATGGAATGTGGCAAATAGCTGCTGGGTGGCTGCGAGGGGCATTGGATATGGGCCCCGTGCCTCCAAAAATTAGACAGCCCTATTAAACCAGTCATGCGTTAAATAACACATCACCAGGTCCCTTTGTGTTTCTTTATTCTCATCAGGTGTCAGAAACCATTAGGATCAAAGTTCTCCTTTTCGGTTAGATAATAGGCATTATGAAGTGGAGGAGGGAGAGGAGAGGCAGAGGCCAGCAGGCCTGGTTAAGGGTACCTTCCTAATTTTGTTCTATTTTTCTTGCTAGACAGAATCGGTGGCTTGCCGATGTGTAGCCTGCAGGTGATAGAATTTTTCATTCTAGTCTTGTGGTGTTGGTAAGTTGTTTTCTGGCATTGAACGTGTATTGGTAGGCAGACTAAGTAAGTAGATGAAGGGCAAAGTGTGAGATGAAGGGCAATATGTAAAAGTAAAGAGGAGTATATGTACTTTTGCCCCAGAATTAGAATTCTACAGGTGTTGTTTTCTTCACTCTTCCTTGAGTTTTTAAAGATTATTGGTCAATTAGATGTTCAGATGCAAGTCATGCAGAGGGTACTACAATAATGTGTTTGTTTATGCATGAAAATACCCATTTTTCTGTTATCTTTGCACTATTGTTGTATAGTGTGCAAGTAATTCCCCCCACCCCAAACCCCTTCTGTAAGCAATCACTTTACTCCCCGGTAAAAATTTGTCTATACTTTAAATGTTAATTTGCTTTCGGGGAGAAGGTGAATTTAAAGCACAGCAGCTTTTCTGCATAATACCACGTATAGATTACCTTTCTCCTGTTTATCATAGTCCATTTTGAAAGTTAGTATTGAATAATAATGTGTAAACAGAACCCTAATGAATGTCTCATTCTTATTCATTAGGTTGTATCCCTTCCTCTGCCTTAGAGAAGAGATGATGGAGTAGGTATTGGCAGGTCGTCCAACTGCACATTAATGCTTTCCTCAGACACCCATGTTGTTTGCGAAGAGAACTGAATGCCTCCTCTTCCTGAGCGCGTAGCGGGGTTGACCTGGAGCTGGGAAATGGACGTTCTTCTGCTCCTTCCCTGTACATCCAAGCAGTTGTGCTGCTGAATCCCGAAGTATTATTGCTCTGACATTTAGGACTAGTTATTGCTTGTGCCGTGATTCAGCGGCAGATTTTCCTAGGCTAATGGCAGCAGAGTGATTGGGGAGCAATTTGACAACCCTCATTTTCTGTTACTAGGGGATATACTTGGATAAAAGCAATGCACGTGGAGTGGGTGGTGGCTTTTTTTTTTTTTTCCCCTGCTAGCTCTTAGGTTGTAAGTAATTACTTAAACTGTGAGGCAGTCATGTTCCTTATGAAAGCAGTTATTCCTCCAGGAATAGAGCTCCTCTGCTTTCATTCTGTGCGTTGACCAAGTCTTTTCCAGGGCTCGGTGAGATACCATGGGTGCTCTTGGAATGAGGGTCTATACAGTAAAGAAGTTCATCTCCTGGGAAGAAGTCCTCATGTGCTACTCAAGTTACGGAGTTGCGACCAGTCTCCAATATAGTGGAATCCATTTAATCTCAGACTGGTGATGATAGCACGGAGGGAGTCTGCAAAGCCACAGTTCCTGGTTTGCAGTGGATGCAGAACGGTGTTCTGCCGTGATTTTGGTGACAGTATGTCACAGGAATCTGGTGACTAACTGACCTCTGAGTAAATCGAAGTGTGAGCTCCTGCTTTAGTGTGTTTATTTTAATAAGATTATTTGTACTTCGTTAGTTCTCAGAAGCTCCAAGTATGGTTAGGCCTGTTGTTTCTAAGTGTTGAGCATGCATCGCTGTTTGTGAGCAGTGGCACAGAGCGGGAGGAGGTGTTCCTGCCGCTTCAGAGATGGGGCATTGAAGCACAGCGTTGACCTTCCCTCCGGGTTCCTGCGGAGCTGCTGTATGCACCCCGAGGAATTACAGCCGTGTTCCTTGTGGATAGAATCTGGTGTCAAACTGCAAAGCTAGCTTTTTGTATGTGGCTTGTTGAAATAAATTGAAACGAGGAAGGATTTCCTTACTGGCAGTTTTTGCTTTTGACTTTCACTTTATGTTTGAACTTGGCCAAACAGAGAGCTAAGAATAGGAGATTAGAACAAAATTCAGACACACATGCTTCTCCACTTCCCTTCTTTCCCTGAGTTTGTGATTTGGTTTTTGTAGAGAAAGGAACTGGAAGACAGTTGTGGGCAGTGATATTTAGTGACCTTTTTTTGGAATATTGACCAGAAAGCCTTTAATAATCTTCTTACTCCCAGTGGCATCAAGTCTTCATGGCAGTGTGGATTTGCAAGCAGTCACTTCCATCCTGAAATACTTCTGTTGCAAAGAACGCGTATTATTCTGTATGATATTGTGGTGGACTCTACTGAATTTTTCTGAGCCTTTTGGACTGTTGGACATGATCTGCTGGTACAGCTCTGTGAATGCACAGTGCTGGAGAAGCACGTCTGTAAGGTCTGGAGCTCCTCAGCAGATGGATAGAGAAGTAACAGTTCTTTCCTAGACTTTCTCTGCCTTTGAAGTGCAGATGTGAATGGTGGAAATTTTTTTTAGTGTTAGCAGGTTTGGGGCACCATCCTTATTTAGTTGTTGGGCACGTTGATCAGAGAAGGAAACGAAGTAGTTCTCATGGCTGGAAGGTGAAGACTGGGCGCTGCAACAGCTGTGGCTGCTGGAGCCGTTTGCTGCTGTCAGGCTCGTGCTCTGGATTAGAAGATGACAGCACCGGGCAAACTTGACTCATGAGCTAAAAAAAATCTAAGGTCATCCTGGCATAGGCTTTTTGCACTTGTGGTGGGAAGAGAAGTTTTGTGGAGCTTTGACGTTATTACTGATAAACTTAGTACTGGAACGGCTGGACCCGTTTTATTGGGGCCATGTTGCTGGTTTTGAAGTGATCGGTGTGAGCTGGAAATAGCACAGTGTAATACTTCGTCTGCGTTTGTTCAGTGCTGCCGGGGGCTGCAGGCTCACCGAGGGAACAGTGTCTTGGCAAGATGGCTCCGTCTTCTTCTCACTAGCTCAGCTTGCTAGATGACGTGTATGGAGCCCTACCTGGCAAAGACGAAACCAGCACGCAGCACAAGATGCTGGAAGCATCTAAAATCCTAAATATAAATTCTAAATGACTTTTCATTGATTCATGTGCAGCCAAGGTCAGGGAAGAGGTGGCTAAAAAAAAAAAAAAAGATGCACATGCAGGATTTACCTTTCAGGACTACCTTCTGAACCTCCAAAAGCAGATATAAGTGAAAATTCTTTGTCAGCTACTCAGTAGCCTCTATAAGGTGAAAGACACTGTTTTGTTTCTGCTGTCACTTTTCGGTTGCACTTGATGTGAAAATTAACGTGTGCTTGGAGAGAGACCCGGCTTATTTCAAGAAAGACTCCTTTTTCCATCTCTGGATTTGGACTCTGTGGTGGGAATCCAGGCTCAAGGTGGTCATTCTTTCGCCTTACTTTATTCACTTTCTCTGCGAGTCTGCAGAGGTCTCTGATCCTTGGACTTGTTGCTTAGCATTTTCGACGTACGTCACTTACAGAAAAGGGGGGGAGGGGGGTGTTTTTTGCCACTATTGCTGGTCTTGTTGGCCTGTTCTTACCAAGTGTGTGCAAAGATGATTCCAGCTTTGTCGTACCCAGTAAAGCTGCCTTCCGCTAACACCGGCACGCGTTTGTTAGGCTTCAGAGACTGAGGCGTAGCTTGGACTGTGATCGTATCTGGTTGTCAAGAGAAGGCTCTCTCTGATTTCCGCGCCTGATCAGTCACTGACTGATCCGACAGCCCAAGTGTGCGAAGCGCTGAGCAGCAGGTAAGTGCTGACACGTTGGCTGGACAGCCCGCAGGCTGGGGATTGACAGCAATGTCTGCAATGACGTTGGAAGAGCAGCCAAGAATTTACTTTCAGTGGACAAATGGGATTAGTTACTATGTTTAGCTGACATTAAGCTATAAATTATCTGAAAGGTGGAAAGAGATTCCGCTCAGAGTTCATGTAGAATTTCCATTTACAAATCTGGTTGCCCTGGGTCTGAATGTTTACAAGGGTCTTCCTGGACCTTGTTGTGTATGTTTTGATGAGTGTCCGTGGTACGTACTTACCCCAT
>Ga0065711_1002050_pt1:17500-37041 | contig 37041 bp, 23 predicted proteins | sample Hoacrofraction12_FD_59098 | JGI IMG/M metagenome (GOLD analysis project Ga0065711, IMG submission 59098) | Hoatzin crop microbial communities from Cojedes, Venezuela - Epithelial fraction 12 v2 (version 2) | ecosystem: Host-associated > Birds > Digestive system > Esophagus > Crop...
GTCACAAAATCAGTTTAGTTGTATTGGTCCATTGTCATGTTTTAATTTAGCAAGAACACTGTAGAAAGGGCCTTCTCTACATTTCTAAGATCTCCCTTTGCTTGCAGTGATCATTCTTGCTAAGAATAAAGCAGGTTAAATCCGTTGGTGTCTGACATACATCCTTTTTAACCTCAGTAAGTTACCCTTTCAGATTCCCCTGCTGCTCTCATCCCCTCTGAGCACAGCTCATTTTAGCTGTTAGTTCCACAAACACGTTTAAAATGAGTAACTTGTTATGAGTAATGAGGTGTGTGCTTTTATGTGAAAGAAAACAAATTGGACGCTGCGCAAGCCTTTCAAATTCCTGAGTGCGCTCGGAGGTGTGGGTTACAGGAGAAGCAGATAGTGAGTGAAAACAACTCTGTGCCGGGCTCAGCTGCTCAAAGTATTTGTGGTGTTGTCTGTTTATTTATGAGCCTGTCTTTGCCGGGGATTCGCTGCCCTGTATCCTGGTAGAGGAGGCTCACAGGCAGAATGAGGAAGCCCTCATTAATCTTCGTGCTCTTGTTTAGAATTTCTTGCACTGCCTGCTGCGGCTCCTGTTGGAGCGGGGACTGGCCTCTCGCAGTGAATTGAAATGGCTAAGATTAATATTAATCCCTTTAATACTGCAGCTCATGATATAGTCATTAGGTGACTTGGAACTAATCCTGCCCACCTAACTAGTGTGATTTATTAAATACACATGGAGGATTTAGTGTGAATACAGCTCAGTGGAATAGGCATCAAATAAATACCGCTGTGTATCTGTGTTAATGCTGGCAGATTGGGACTCAATTGCAGGACAGGCTAGGAAGAAGCAGGAGTGCAAGGGGTACATATCAGATGGTTCAATGGAGTTTACCTTTTCTGCATTAGTGCTAATGATTTTCCTAGCTGGACGCAGCATGTGCCAAGAGGTAACCGCAACCTTAATGAGGCTTAAAAAATAGAATTAAGAGATTGGGCGAAGCACGGATATGTTTGTACGCTGCACTCAGCAGCAGAAATCGTGCAGCTTCCTTGCTCTACTGCGAGGAGGCAGCAGATCCTCTTGGTCGTCTGCTCTGATCCTCCCAGCGCGGTGTGCCAATTAACATCCCGTCTGCAAACATTCAAGCTGTAGAATAGGAAGACTGTTAATTAGTACGAAGGTAATGAGCATTAACCTGCTTTTTCAAAACAACGGAGGCTCCTGTTACAGAGGTTTGGAAAAATAGCTGGCTTTTTTCCTTACATGCGTGATAGAGGTCTCTGCGGATTTGGTTTTGATGGGTTATTTACTGGTTTCGATTAAGAAAGGGTCATGTAAAAAAACCTGAGCAGAAAACAGTGGTCTCGGCAAGGAGTGTCTCTGTATATAGCTCCGGAGAGATGACTGCCTGACCCCAGCGCTGGTGACAGGCCCGTTTTGACGTGGCAGGGAAGGGGGATGAAAGGTGAAGTTGCCCAGTTTCTAGGTGCTGGGGGTAGAGGGTTGTGAGAGTTTAGGAAGTGATCCAAGTTCAAGCTGAGCAGTGCCGGTGAAAGCTGACAGGCTGCCAGATGCTGCATGGTGAGCAGCACCGGTTTCCTTGCTTATCCTAGGGGAAACCTTAGCGTGAGCTGAAGAGGCTATGCAGAAGCTGGCAGGGGAAGATTAGAATCTTTCCGTACACATCTTAGAGCTTTTTATGCCTGTCATTTGCTTTTTACACTTTAAATCTTGGTAGTTAAAAGCATGAAATGTAAAGCCTTTCTTGAGACTACTTCTTTTCAGACGCTTTCAGAAGCTCACGGACAGAGAAAGGGTGAAAATGTGGACCCAGTACGGCTGGACCCATAGCATTTCACAGGGTGGGGAGCGAACTGGGCTGTGGCCAGGCTACTCCTGCCCAGGACGTGGTGCGAAGGGGCCCGTTTGCTGAGCCAGAGCTGCCGGCTGGAGGGGCAGAGCTGGCTGAGCTGTACCTGGCACAGACTCAGAAATTGTTAATTAGTAGATTTTACTTTTCACTTAGACTTTCAGAAAAAGTAGAGTCTTGTATCTAAAGGGTACTTGACCTGCAGAGGGATTATCCCCGTGGGTGGAGGGCTTGCCATTTGTCCTACTGACTTCTTTAATTTTAACAAGAACAGAGGGCTGCATTGCAAGCTGGAATGCTCACCTAGGCAGAGGTTTGGAAGATGTCTGTCTGGCGTCATGCTGGCGTTTAGCAGGCTATAGTCTTTCTGTGCAGGGGGAGAGATATTGCCCACTTGCCAACTCCTGGCCAGTCTGTTGCTCAGAGTATCAGTTTGATACTGTGATTGCGTTAACTGTAAGTTCTGCCAACACGATTTTTTTTTCCCCTTCTGCTGCTCCTGAGCTTTATTACCCGTACTTTTTCTGACCAGCTTTTCTGCTTCCACAGCACCTATATCTCCTTACCTTTTTGTTTATTTTAATTTCTGTACCTGTTATTTCTTCCTAACTTCAAAGACTTCTGGTTTTGGACTGAGTCTTCTCTGAGACCTAACCCACTTCTGACCACGCTAAGGTCTGTGTTGCTGGGATGTCAGCCTTTAAAGGGACTGTGTGACACCTGGTGGGATTTTTCTTACTTTTTGTCACTTGGGATCAGAGTTGTCTGGTGCTTTAAGTGTGATCTGTTTTGTTTTTGAACCACGTAATAGAAGGCCAGAAATGCTTAACTATGATGGCGGCAAATAATTTTTCAGAGAGATGAGTTAAAATGCCTGGCTTGTCTCAAAGAGGGGATGGGACTCTGCTTGCCTGCTCAGTTGTCTTTATCAGTCAATGTGGGAATACAGCTGTGACTTCTCATAAGAGATGCAAGGTCATGCACTGGTTCTTCAGAGACCATATACAATTTCTGATAGAATAAATCTGGTTGGAGCTAAGGAAATTCAAAGTATGCTAAATATGAAACTTGCTGAAATGCATGTTTTGGTCTAGTACATTTGGGATTTTTTGGGTGTATATTGTCATTGGTTCTGCAACAAGATTGCTTGATACAAAATTATAAGATTGTCAAAATAATTGCTGTCTTGTTAATGATTTATCAAACGAATTGGTGTTGTTTTATTTTATCTGAATTTGGGGTTTTACTGAGCAATGGTAATAGATCCCTGACACTCCTGGGTTTTTCCTCTCGGACTTTGAGGCACCTTCTCCCCAGCCTCACCCCAAGCCCCCTTCCAGCTCCTCAGTGGCTAACAGGACAGTGGAAAAAATTCCTTTGGAAGACAGTGACACTCCAGTATGTACAGGAGGGTCCGCGTATCCCCTGAAGTTTCGTGCCTTCTGGATTGTCGAGTTGATTGTTACTCTGAAAACATACTAAAAAGCTAAGAAACTGCTAGGACTTATTTCCAGGAAATTAAAATTTTCATATAGAGCAGAGCAAGATACGTAATTGTTGCTTCTAAAAAGCCTAATAATGAAGCGGCAGGGAGGCTTTTGGGGAGTTTTGTTAGCTTACCTGGTGGCCGTTCATACATTAGTCAAGCTATTTCTGAAATAGTTGCTTAACCCAGAAAAATTTATTTTACACAGGCTGCTATTCAGAATACAGTGCAGCAGAAGTGGTTTTTTGTGAGATGCAGCATTGACTGTGCAGTGGGTAACAGCATGGCGTAGTGACTGATGGTTGCCTGTTAGTCCAGTCAGGGCAGAGGTAACTCGGCTGAATTCTGTCAGAATGTCATCGTGCATTAATTTGTGTAGTAACAAGGAAAATGTGAGGGTCTGGTATTTCTTAAATGCTCCTCACTGCTGACTTTCTGAAGTAGATAAATGCCTATACATTCAGTTAATAAACGATGTACAGCATTTTGAATAAAAGCATTTAGAATTGAGCAAAGTCTAAACATACAGGTTTTGTTTGGTTTTAATCATCTGAAGAACTTGGCTTCTTCATAAGCAAGGCAGCTGCTTACACTTTCAAGAAGAACTGGAAAATACAAGGTTCTGCTTCCCACAAGATGACAGTTGTCGAAGGACGAAAATGTTATGGTGGTGCAAAAGCTAATTTCAAAGTTACGGTAAATTCCATCTTCTCCTTTCTGAGAGTTAACCTTTGGTGCCTGAAATTGAAAAGAACCACACCCCAACTCAAACACACTTTAGGAGCTTTCCCAGGTGGCATAGTCAGTAATAAATATTGACAGCTTGAGTTGTAGGTTGGTTTCTAACCCGTTCTCAAGTCTGTCTTGCTAGGCAGCTGCACGAATCCTCGTTCATCGCTGTAAGGGCGAAAATAAAGAGTGCAGAGTCTGATACGCTAGTAAGTCATTTGTCCCCTCCCCGCTGCATGTCATATGAGGTGCCAGAAAAAGCACAGCTCTCCAGTCTGTTTCTGGTTTTGATGGCCTAAAGCATTGGAAGCTGGGAGTGAAACCTTGAAGTCATGAGGTCTTTGAGAATTAACTTTAGGATTACTTGAAATAGTTTGAGCTTTGCATCATTGATGTTTCATTTTTTTCATTTGGCCCTCTAAATCTGAAGGATAGAAACCCTTGGCAGAAAACTAAACCCATGGTGATTACAGGTTTCTCCGTGGAGCTGAGCCCTTCTGGGACATTTTCAGTAGCGTGGCTGTCAAGGTGGAACGGTGAGAGTCGCAGGATGGCTGGGGTCGGAAAGGATCTCTGGAGTTCATCTGGTCCAACGCCCTTGCGTACAGCTGGGTGCTTAGGACTGTGGCCAGACAGCTTTGTAACATCTCCAGAGATGGGGGCTGCACAACAAAATACTTGGAATTATTGGAAGTTACCCACCCACACCTCTCAGTCTGAACTTCCACTACGTCCTGGTTCTAATCGAGTTTGTGACTGGCACTTAGTGATCCTTTAAAGGGTTTGTTTTTCATGGCTTGTGGAAACACTTTTTTTTTTAAGAAATCTTTTTATCAGTTTCTTGGCCAATATCTAACAACACCCAGTACAGAGCAGTGCCAGGTTCTAGGTGGCCTTTCTCTCTGAGACAGAGAGGAATGTCTCACTTAGGGCCTGTAGCTAGCTACAGTTCTGTAATCCTTGAAATTCGAAGGTTAGGAGCAAACATCTATTGCTCGTGTGAGCCCTGGTGGATAGTTGGGACGGGAGGTACAAGTCACCATCAGTGTCTGTAAGAGAATGAACACCTGGTTGCAATTCAGCCAAAGAAAATAAACTCACAAAGTAGATGTACTTTCATGTGATGTGACTTCAGGGTGAATCACGTCTGTTTTACTTGGAGTCTGGATTAGTTTCGTTGGAAGAGGACACAGGGGAAAGAGGGATGTTGGTTTGGGTTTTTTTGTTGTTTGTTTGTTTTTCAAAGTTGGTGTGTCCATTAATGAAGGAGAATTTGGAGTGTGAAGGTAGGTACTTAAGGTCAGCTGGGAAGTCTGTTACATAGCCATGGTGAGAGCAAGTAATTAATACCTTGCTTTGAGGGTCTTTAGTAACCTGTGAAGTTAGTTTATGTAGTGAAATGGATGGTGAGAACTGAAGCGGTGATACACACTGATGTGTTCACCCTGCGTTTGCTCGTTCCTGTCAAGGAGGCACGGCTAGAAAACGGGAGTTACGTACTTGAGCAGAACGTTGGGGCATTTGGGAAATAGAGGCAGTAAAACAGCTAGAGTGGTGTAGGTAATCAAGGTCTTCCCCACCTGCCTGCTTTTTAAACACAGACAAATAACAATTCCCTTTTGAAAAGGGCAGAGCAGAAGTTCTCTGTCCCTGCTGGGCACAGTGCTGGGCATCCTGGAGACAACAGTAATCAAGTGTCAGCTTCTGCTTTAGCTGTTCTGTCTGCCAGCTTTCTGCTTCTCCCTCTGCAGTCTGGGGAAAAACGCTTTGAAGAGAAAAAAGTGTTACTGTCTATTTAATCTACTGTTGCTTACTGATAATCTAGGGAAGATGAATATTAATGCTAGCCTCTCTGTGCCTCTCTTTTGGCATTGATAACCCTTCTTGAGATCTCTCCTTTCAGTGAAGATACTTTTTTTTTTTTCTTTTCCCTTTTTTAAATGCTCTCCTGCCATTCTGTAACAGAACAGTCTTCAGTTAGAATCAAACCACCTATTACAGGTGCAAATATTGTTAATTTTGGCCATGCAGTGTGCCAGACTTTCTCCAGACATGGAAATATTCCCTAAAACACTCATCTGGCTCTCAAGTAGAATCGTTGTCAGTTCCCTGGTCTTTGTACCAATGTGGATGAAAACAATATGCCATTTCCCCCCCCCCGCCATCTTTCTTTATGAGCAAACAGAATAGATCATAGCCTGTCGTTTCTGAAGCTTAAGAGGTGATTTTCTAACTGTAGTGTGCTTAACCAAATAAAATTCGTGTGAGAATCACCCACATTGTGAAATACTGTATTCTTTCCAGTGTTGACTCCAGAGGATCTCGGTCTGCTTTGCTTGTTCCTTTTGCAGTCCACTGCTTTCAAACAGCCCATAGCTGTAGTCTTCTAAAAATACGTGGGTTTATTTGGTCTGGAGAAGGCTGGGGAGGCCTAACTGCATTCTTCCACTGCCAAAAGGGGGATCACAAAGAAGACAGAGCCACCTCGTCGAGGGGCCGAGAGATCCATAGACGTGAATATTTAACAGGAGAAATTCCAGTTGGGCATAGGGGGAAATTCTTTCTAGAGAAAGTCAGATACTGGGACATGGGAAGAGAGTGGTATCTTCATCCATGGAGACTTTTAAAGTTTGACTGGCAAGGCCTTGAGCAACCTGACACAACTCCAGAGCAGCCCTTGGCGTGAGCAGGAGGTTGCGTAGGTGACCTCCAGAGACCTTCTCCAGTCCAGACCTTGCTGTGGCTCTGTGCTGGTTGACCTTGGTAGTTCTGAATCTCCACTGGGTAGTTGTCTCTGACCAGCGAAGTGCTGCCTGTTTGTTTAAAGCAGAGTCAGATGATCTTTAAAATCCACGTGCGTGTGTATGCACGCGCACACTCTTCCCTGTTCGCTCTGTAAAGTTCTCCTTGTGAAGAGCTGGAATGGCACAGGTGTCTTCAGCGTCAGCTCAGGTGACTTCTGTGCTGACAAATCCTGTCTTAAACAGCGGAATCAGCTCTGCCAGACCGTAGGCTTGGCTTTCCAGTCTGTTCACAAAAACGTGGGAGCAGGGAAGGGAAGGACTGCTTCCTTCCATTCCTGCCCCCCGCCTCATCTCTGCCTGCAGTGTGAAGAGAATCTGAAGGGCTCTGCTGTTCCCTGGAGCACGTCCCTGCCCGTTTGAAGGAACCCAGCAGGTGAAGCTCATATATAAGGAGCATTTCTTTTTCTCCTACTCTCTCAAATGCACACAGTTGTGGATGTTTGTGCTCAGCAGAACTGGTGTGAAATTTAGTCACAGCCACAGCATGTGTTCCGATTTTCCAGGGAAACTTTCTCGCAGCTGGGGGTTAACCCTTTCGCCACTCTTTTTCTGCCTCTTCAGCATTTGGGGAGGTTTCAGTGAGCGGTTCCTGTGACCAGGAAAGCCTTGAGAACTGGAGGAAGAATTAGATCTCAATGGTCATACTGAGGAAGGGAAGAAGATTAAGCAAGATTTGGTGTTGGTGGGGTGTATGTAGGAGATTTTTTTTCTTGGTTTCTTTAAAACAGTTGAGACATTTGCATTTTACAAACTAGTTACACAATCCCTGTACCCTCCATTTTTGCCCTGTGCTAGTGACAAACCGAAACTGAAGCTGAAGGGCTGCCAGCAACCTGCGGGCGCAGCTTACCTGCCACGAGCGCTGCCATACTGCTGCCCAGGTGCTTACCCAGCGAAGCTGCGGGCCTCTGGGGAGCTGTGCCATGCGCACTCCAGGGCTGACGCTGCCGTCTCCAGGGGATGGTACAGATGCTCTGTTGACCAGGGCTAAAGGGGGTGCTTTTTTTTTTTCCTTTTGAGAAGACTTGTGCCAAGAGTGAGGGTTTCTCTCCTGTTTGTGGAAGGAACCTGCTTGTAGGTATAGTCTTGTTTCTTCAGTTTTGCTATCACTTGGTAAGAGACCTATTATAATGAGGAATAAGTGTGTTTGACTTTATTTCTCTACATGAGAAAGTCATGTCTTGAACTATATTTTTGAGCTATCAGTGTGTCCTTATGTAAAAGAAGGAAGCTTCGCATCAGCGTGGTGGTGTAAAATGAGCCTGCTGACTTTCCTCTCAAGGAAATGCATTTTGTATTTCTAGGTTTAAAATCCTAATGTTGCTATGGTAAACAACCCTAGTTGGTAACGTCTAGTAACAAAATGATTCCAAATCACACAACAGTGTAGAGTCATATTGTACACCGTTCTTTGAAATAGTGTTGTCACAAATGTGGAGAATAATGCGTACTCAGCACTGTTCATAGTAATCATCACGGGGCAGAGGGTGAGATGGTTCCAGGGGGGACATGGTGCGTTGTGGCACACTGCCTTCAGCTGCTCTTGCTCTTTGGCCGTATTAAGTTATGTTGTGGCTTCCTTTGCCCGCTGCTGCTCTTTTCACTCATTTCTCTGTTTGGATTCTTTTTGTGCTGTGATTCAGTCCTTCACAGAGCAGAACATGACATCTTCAGACTGCCTGCTGCCAGATCACAGCAGTTTCAACTGGAAGCTTAAAAGCTGAAGCAGGTGCTGGAAACTCTATTCTCCCTTTGGTCTGATTCATGGAGTGCCAGCCTTCAGCTGGGAAACGGGGAGGAGAATTGATTTTGTGACTAAAATTTTGGGTGGTTAATATTTGCAATGCTTCAAACAGTAGTGTGAGGGCTCCATAAATTAACTCTGCGCTTAGAGGAGCCTGCGGTGGTTGCAGTGCGACTGGGGAAGTTGTGCTAGATCTGAAGTTGTGACTCAGGACCAAGGTGCTGTTTGTCTGATGACCTTGATATCTGCAGCAGACGCCAGGTCTTTTTAAGACAAGACAGGACCAACATGCTCTATTTCTGCTAGTTTTTTGGAAGACCCCAGATTTGGTAAACTGAGTTTTGGGTTTGTTTTTTTTTTCAGTTCAGTCACAGCCTGAGTCTGCAGCTTCTGTTTGGAAGGCTGATTTAGAAAATCATGAATGTTTTCTGTGGATAGTTCTGGAATGAGCTCCTGCTTTGTATTTAATTATGGCTGCTACGGGCCAGTAGAATATCTGCGAAGGGAAACTCTTCACTCATTCGGTGTTAGAGTGGCTGCGTTCATAACGTACAATGTCAGGATTTTTTGTTTCTGGTAAGCACAAGTCAGAATTTGAATCATTTAGGTACCAGTGTAGGTAGGAAGAGACCTCTGGAGGTCATCTGCTCCAGTCCCCTGCTGAAAGCAGGGCCGGCTTGGAAGTGAGACTGTGTCCAGGGTTAGAGCCAGGTGAATTCTGAGTATCTCTGGGGATGGAGCCTCCCACAAGGTCTCCGGGCAAACTGTGTTGGTGTCAGACCACTCTTCTTTAGAAAATGTCTTTCACAGTATCTAGTCGGCGTTTCCTGTGTTGCAGCTTGTGTCCACTGCATCTCATACTCTGCTGCATTCTTCCATTGCTTTATTGCTGTTAGAAGAGACTCTTCCTGAGAGTGTAAGGTAATATGAAAATGAACAGACGTTCTGGCAGGTTTGGCCGAGATTAGAGACCTTTTCGTGTGCTATTTGGGAGAAGAGGCACGAGTGCTTCTGCCATGGGCTTTTTCAAGGGCTAGTATCGATTCAGACGTGGCCCCCTGATCTCTGGGATTTCTTGACCTGTAGTGTGTAACAGCAGTAACAGCTGCGGTATAACAGCAAGTGCTGAGTCTTGGATGAGATTCTCGACTGAATTTGGGTATTTGGTTCCAAACCTCGATCTAGAAACTGCGGTAGCCTCTGGGTGCAGGGCATTTACCTCTGGTCGATCACTCAGCGTCGCAGGTGGAAGCAGTGCTGGGAGGAGAAAACCCTGCAGCTGCTGAAGGGGTGTCTGAGGAGTGATTTTTGCCATGCTGGATGGATGTGAGAGATTCAAATATTTTGAAAGGTTTCTCTTCAGACAGTGCTTAGTTATTAGCCTTAGGTTTTTTGGAAACCTGATTGAGACATTACAGACCAAAACCTTTTTGTACAAGCCATATATTCTCATGTCTCAACAGTCTGGACCAGCACTTGTGTGTAGGTGTTTTCGGAGCAAATACTAGCTCATGCATCTTTTCGACTTCTTATTGGAGAGCAGTGAAAGAGTTAAAGTGAAACATCAGTTGGATTTTTTTTTTTAACCACCCTTAACAGGAATAGCTTTTGCTTCTGCTCATCACTGATCCTCTTGTCTGTTGCCTTTTTTTTTTTTCCTAAAAGCATTCTTTTTAATTCAGTGTGATAAAACATCCGTTATTTGTAAGTTGATTGAGCATAAAATATTTCATTATAAAATGGTCATCCATCACTGGAGGCTGGGGGCTGCAAAAAACATCAACTGTGCACTTTTGGCTGGAATGCAGCTTCTCCAGAATAATGCAGCTTCTGTGTAAAGTATGCAGCATAAAAAAAATCGACTGCTCAGGAAAACAGGTGCTTGCCCTGCTCTCCCGGAGCTTTGGGATTTCATCTCGAGTTTGTGGAAGGGCCTTCGAAGACCCGTTACGTCGAGTCGCTTGCTGGTTTTAAGCATTAGTCTCAAAGCTGAACAAAAAGCTGCTCTCTGTCGAGTGCTTTCCTTCTGACAAGGCTGTGAGAATTTACTGGCTGTTTAACTGCTGCTTTTTAGAAAATGATGTATGTTTTCTTCCCCGCATCCATAGCTCGTCTGAAAGTTAGGGTGCCTTTATTTTTTAATGAAGTTCCTTAACACTGGCACCCCAGCAGTGAGTGGCCAAGCGCTGCCGGGTTGTTCCTGGGCGTGACTCCAGTACGGCCCTGTTAATTTCGTTGGTATTTCACAAACTGAACTACTGGTTTTCTCTGTGATGGGTTTTAAAGATTATTTTAATCTCAACTTGCGTTATACAGTACTTGACGTATTTTCCTGACTTAATTATGAACTTGAAAAATAGCGTCCTTCACCAAGAGTCGTAGTTAACTTTTGGTTTGGGGGAAACAGGGGAGGACAGGGCAGGAAGCTGTCATTGGATTGCTGTTACTGCGAGCTTTGAGATTATTTCCAGGTAATCTAATGGCACAGCACTTTAAAAGGCCAAATGTGTCCCTTGTTCATATGAGGAATTAGAGCAGCGATGAAGTGACTTGCCCAGGAGCGCAAAGGGGAGCGGCAGAGGCTGAGTGGACTGATACACCTGTCTGTGATCAAGGACCTTGCGACCATCTGACGCTCAGCTGACTTGCATGTGTGCTTATATCCTCCCAGAGCAAATTCTGTAGGTCTAGGCTTGAAAATCAAAAGGCAATGCTTCTGTCTTCACCTTCTTACCAAGCCTTGGGAACGAATGTTATTGAAGTGTAATGGTTCCGTCCCAGAGGTCATGGCAGGAGAAGTGCTAGGGTGAGAGGTTAAAGCAGAGCTGTGTCCACTGACCTGGCAGTGTGCGTTGGGTATTTCAGTAGGAGAGCCGGGCTGCGTCGTCGTGCCCTGGGGGAAGGCGAGGGGGGATTGAAGAAGCCTACATAAGCGTGTGAACCGCGGGCTGGCTTGAACAAACAGCCCTGTTTGTCTGTGCGAGTTGAAGCTTTGTGCTGTGCTGTCGGTTTTAGGTCGCTCTTGCTGGACAGCATGCGGTCAGCAATGGCCTTTGGAGTGGTAGGACAGGATCACTCCGTTGAGCTTCTGAAGCACTCTGATGGTTTCTTCTGTCATGGTCATGTACTAGGTCAAAAACATTAGCAATAGGCTAAAAGAGATAGATTTGGCACTTTCTTAGATGCTATGACCAGTATTCACTTCCTAAGGTAGAGTGCTAGTGGCCTGTACACCAAGGAGTTACTCATACTCCTCATGCAAGGCTGCTGCTCAGGGTACCGGGTATCTGTCATCTGTTAAATGACCACTTCAGAGAAGCTGATGCAAGAGGGAGCAGGACCATGAGGTTGCTAATGTCAAGCCCTGCTGTACCTGAATCTCTTGGTGCTTGTAGACTTCCCAGGAGAGATACGAGCCGTCAGTATACGCATGGACGCTTGCTGCCCTGAAAAACTTTGTCTAAAGTGGGAATGTTAAGGATGTGAACAGAGAAATTTCATCCTGTTGCAACTGGTCATTGGCGAAAGGTGTTGCAGAGGGAGCTTTGACTCAGTCTGGTGCTTCAGAGTATCGTGTTGCCTTGTGGAAATAGCTGCGTTCGTAGGCTGCCTGTACTTGTGTGTGTTCTGAAATAGTAGTAGAAGTAGGATATGTAGCAGTGTTAAGACCTCCTGATGAAAATCACATCAACGTTCCTGGATGAGTTTATACAACTGTGTACAGCACGACGTGAAATCCAAAAATCCTAAAATTCTTTAATTTCTGTCACAGCAGCTTCTTCAGGCAGTGCAAGCAGAACAAAATCAATGGTATTTAACCTTACAGGCTGTAAGAAAGAAGTGTTCTTGGCAAGTTTTCTTGACCAAAACAATCCTAGCTTCAGTCTGATAATTCCAATTATGGATCTCGCCAACAAAGCATCTCTTGCTGGGGGGAACAGCTAGTTCGGGTTGAACCCTGAATGGCACCAAAGTCTTGCTGCTTGGAAGAGGACTAATGCCGAGCTACCTGTACCTTTTTTTCTGTTGAAGGCATATAATTTCTGTAGAGATCCTCTGAGTCTGGAGGAGCAGGCAAAATGGGAATCAGAAAATATTTTTCCACCTCTCACTTGTTAATAAACTTTGCTCTGTCCTTTGGGATGGTGCTTTGACTCTAGTAATTAGTGCGCTTTGTTAATGGAGGCTGAGTTACTGTTTTCATATTCAGATATGGTGCAGTAGAATGCTTAGGCTCCCAACCAGTAGAGAAGGTGACATAAGGGCAACTAACTTCACAGAGTTTTTTAGGTAATTTTGATTCTTCACGGGCATTTTATTGGTTTACAGCTGATGCATGATTCCAGGACATGGGAAAAATAGTATTTAATGGAGTCGGGGACTGATGTAATATTGTTTCCATGATGCCCATCTTAAGACACATCCTATTTGGTGGTCGCTGAAGTTGAATTGCATTCACGGATCTCTTCGGTTGCTAAAACTGTAAATGAGTGTTAAATCTCAGGCTTCTGCTTCCCTGCATGTACCATCAGCACCTCGTATCAGCAGATTGCTCTAGCACATACCGGTATGCAGAAATTAATTTCTTTGCCCAGTCCATTCTCAGGAGCATACTATTCACTTGTTCTCCTGATTGTAAGAATCGAGCTGCCTTTTCATGAAGGCAGTCTGAGTTTCTGTGTGTGTGTATGCGGATTGCTGGTTGCTTCAACTATTGCTGTGGTGAAAAAAAAGTCGCTTAATGTTTTTACTGTTGCAATGTCTAAAGGCAACAGTTGGATCGACTGCCGCTAGGCCGGTCTCTCCTCCCTTCTGCTTCTGTTCTCTTTCCACTGCTCTAGGTGTGAAGCTAATATTCCCCCAACGTTTCTCACCCTGCTCTCTCCGAGGCTCCCGTTTTGCCTCTGCGGTAACTCAGTGTGTTGGTTCTGGAGCTCTGGGCAATTGTCTTTCGCTGTTAGCACTTGGCAATTTTGCTTTCTGGTAGTAACATGGTGAAGCACAAAGTCTGCTAGATTAGGTCAGGTTGCACAGAAGAATTTGTGTAAATCATAAGAACAAGGTACATTAAATCTTTGAGAGATTGTTGTCATTAAAAGATTCTGTTTCCTCTTGGGCCGTCAGACTTTTCTTAATTTCGTTCTCTGGATTTTGTCTGTCTCACTGATGCTTTGTAGATTCCTTGGCAACACAAGAAATGTCTTGCCTTGTTTGGGATTTGTTGTTCTTCAATTTCCTTGTAATTTTTCCCCTTGGCACTCGTGGGCTTCCCTTGAGGAAGGGGTAAACAGAACAGAGTAACTTCTAGACAGCTAATTGATGATAAAACTGTAATCTTTTTCTCCAGCCTCTTAGAGATAGTGAAGCTTTGCTTCTCACAACACAGTGATTTTGCAATGAGAGAGCTATTCATAGCGTGATAGACACACAAAGCTGTGGAGAATTACTGTGCTTTAAAATACTGGGGAAGAAGTTTTAATTTCTCCTGGGCTTTTAAATTGCCTACTTAGTTTGGGCCCGGTACCGTGCGAGACGTGTAGAACATCACAGTGAAGCAAGTCCAGGGACTGAAGAGAGTTCTGTAGAGTGTCACAACCTAATTGCTCTTCCTTCGACATGTGCCAATTTCTTTTGGAGAGGAAAAAGAGTGCTTAAACTTGACATACATCAAACTTGCGCTGTCAGGAAGGTGGAGGGATCAGTCCATCCTCTGGACTTGGCAGTGTGCGATGCAATTCCCCGTAGGTTTCATTTAGCCTGGTCGGCCTTGTTAGAGTGGCCGTGCTCCCTTCCTCGTATTAGGAGGGCACCTCGGGAAGCCTGGCCCTAATTCGCAGCAGCAGCAAGATCAATAACTATCAGTGTTTGGTCGAGGGCAGATGAGTTTGTCATGGGATGACTGCTTTTTGCTTTGGTTTCGTTTGGGTTAGTGATTTCATTTAGAGCTGCATGTCGCTGGCTCGGAGGAGTGCCCGTGGATCCGCAAGTTCAGAGCCGGCACGGGTTCAGCACAAGAACTGGCTGTTGTCACGTGCGTGGTGATTTTCTGGAAGAAACCTTTTGACACAATTTCAGCTGGCTCTAAACAGAGACAAAAGGCGAAGCTTTCCTGCATTTCGCTCACCCCGTTGTTACGGGATGTTTGGGTTTTTTGAAGAACAGAGGTTAAACTTACAGTTACCTGTAAGAGTCATTGCAATTTAGCTTACCGGAGGACATTTTCCTTGTAGGTGTGTGGGAAATTTAATTCCTCTTCCCTGGAAGTTGTTCAGACCTTCATGTTAAGTCATTTCCACCCATGGGAAAATACCCCCTTCAGAAAGGGACGGGATCTCAAATCAGTTTTTGTAGAGCTGTGGAGGAGTTCAGTTTTCTGGAGCAGCATTAAGTGCCATTACAGTTGGCGCCAACAGTTTAGAGCTTGCATCTGTCTGAAAAAGCCACAGCAGTAGTTGTGTATTCCAGAACCTATCACAGCCTCAGGTCAGCTGTATTCCCCCATCCCCTTTCCCTGAAGACAATCAGCCTCTCTGTAACTGAAATCAAAATTTATTGAAGTAATTCTGAATTTGCATATGTGGCTTTACAAACCCTGGGTCTTAATCTAATCTTTCTTTGGAATGTGCTGGCATAATCAGGTGTTGCTCTAGTGCTCATCCTCTAGAATGGCATGGGAGGAAGGGTTTCTAGAAAACAGGGATGGATTAGCGTTGAAAGGACACTTAAAGGTAGATGGGTATTACTGTTCACACTGGCAGTAAACGCACTCAGGGGAGACCAGCTTGGAAAAGGTAGGCTTTTACTAGTTAGAGTTAATGAGTTTGTTGCCTTTCATCAGAATAGTCATGGGCCCTTCGGAGGTATTCAGGTCCCAGGGTGGAAGGAAATACTCTAGGATTCATAGCAAAGTCTTCTCCTGCTGGCCTTCAACCTTACTATGCCAAATTACCCCTCAGTTCACTTTAAGAGCTGTTCTTGTTTTGCAGCAGAGCCTGTTGAATATAACCTCAGATTAATATGTGTCAACCATAGCTCAGAAAAAAGTTTGTCCAGATGCAGTTATTCCCATCTCTGCTGTCGGTGCTAAGAAAGAAGGGCAGAATTAAACAACCGTAACTTTTTAAACAAGCGGTTATCCCAACAACTTAATTTTTTTCTGCACTCAGCAATCTGTATGACTGGCGTTAAAAATTCAAGGAGAAGGGAGCAGCCGTGTCTGTACTTGAAGTCCGTCTGGACAGACACCATGAAAGCTTGCACACTGAGTAGCTCCGTACTCCTGCTGATGGCATTTGTTCTCCCTGTGAGTGCAGTGGGCATCTTCTGCTTCTCGTAACGCCGCTCGCTCTGGAACAGAGTACTGCGGCCGGGTGAAAAGCGCTTGGAATAACAGTGGAGACACAGCTGGAGTTTTTGGTGTAATTTGGGCTGAAAATACTCGAGCAAGTACCCGCGTGTGAAAAGATGCCCAGGGATTTTTAATGGGCAGTCAGAACCGCGGGATTTGAAGCACAGCGTCAGATGAGACCCCTGATAACTAAAGGCTGACACTGGTGGGCCTGCCAGTGCTCCTGCTTCGCTGGTAGGTGTAAACGATTCCTAGAGGAGACAGCATTGCAGCTGAGTGTGTGCCACCCTGAGCAGAGTCACATGCGCAGTGTGCATTCTGTCATCCTTCCCCAAATAAAAACCTCAGTTCTGAGGGGCGCTGGCGATCCCAGCACCGTGGAACAATCATTTGTTAAAGTCATGTTTAATGAAAGGGAGACAAACGCGTGAAGCCGGAGTGTGACAAATGAAAGCATTTGTGCCATTGTAATGAAATTAGGCAAACAGAACAGGCTTGACAGCTCTGGGTTCCCCCTGTCAAGCTGCATTTGTAACTCTAGCCTTGCATTCATGTGCGGCTGCGAATGGCACCGTTTCCCTCTTGGTATGGAGGGCCTGGGCCCCGGAGCGACCGCTTCAATTCACAGGGAATTAGCTGTGAAGAGTGTATTTTACAGGCACACTGGAAAGGATTGCAGTTAATTCTCACTCCTCCTTCATTGGCTTGAATATCCTTAATTTTGGGCTTATGTTTACTTCTGTCACGTGTAAAGCTTTTGGTAACGGTTATTATAGTGAAGTATTGATGTCGGAGATACACAAAGCTTGCTTCCACACATCCCCGCAGTGAGCTTGCGTGCTGTGTTGTGCAGCACCAGCAGCCTTGACAATACCTTGCAGCATTTACGCGCTCTGGGAACTGGGCTGGAGGCGCCCAGCTCCTCAGCTGCTGCCTGGCTGTCGGGATCCAGCGCTCTGCGTCTGGGAAGAGCTTCGGCTGGGGTAAGCCAGTGACATCTTAGGGAACCTGTAGGGATCATCAGGTGGCTACGCTTTTGATGACCGCTTATTTATCAAGTTTAGTGGACATCGCCATCGTTATTTGCAGGAAGCAGGACTAGAGATTTCTCTGGTCACATTTCTCTGGTCTGCTAGGTCAGACTGTGTAAGTAGCAATCTGTTCTCATCTCAGGTAAGGATGTCTCTAGATAAGTGCTACACATTGCACCGTCTTGCGAGGGCTGGTTTAGACCTTGCAAGAAAAACAAGGCTAAAACAACAACAAAAACGCCGGGGGGTGAGAGATGGTAGAGGATTCTTTTGCCTTGAAACCTTGACTATACCAGGACTGTGCAGAGGGGAGCAAATGACTGCAGATCGTCTAGCTTAGCTTTTTCACACTTGTTAGCCTACATTAATTGGCTATTAGTGACCTGGGGCGAAGTGTCAGCCAGGGCACGGCTTTCACTGGAGGTGCAGGGTGGCATGTGTTCCAGTCGGTCTGCAGAATGTGGCTGGGAGTGGTGAAACACGTGCCACCAGCTCCGCTCGTCAGCCCCAGAGCTGCTGGCACGGTGGTTTTGCCAGGGGACCCAGAACCACTCTGCGTACGCTGTTCTGTGGCTCTTACCTAGCTGACTCTATGCAAAGCAAGTTGCAAAGCTCTGCAGGTTTTCAGAGGAACAAGTTACTGTCGTTCTGTTTGCTAGATTTGTTAATCTCTAAATTAACCGACAGATAATCACAGGACGAACTCAAAGGAATTTCTCCTTTCCCTGTGTCCTGCATTTTGATCTGGGTGGGATTAAGCTGGTACTTACACCAGCAGTTAAGACTAAAGAAATGTTTCTGATAATCTGACGAGTATGGCTACTCAGTGCCTTTGGATGGTTTTAAAAGGCAGGTACAATTTTGTCCTTTTCCCTTGTAACTTTCCTTCTCTCTAACTTGCTGAGAGAGACTGCAGGGTGAAAAGACAAGGTGTTTTGGTGTTTGGTGGGTGAACTGGGAATAAAGCGCGTACAAAGTCACGTAGACTGGGAAGTCGGTGCTCGCAGCACACGGTCGGGGAGGGGAGCCGGGAAGCACTTGGTGGTACCTCAGTTTTCTGTGGCGTAAACTCATGGTGCTCCTAGTCTGGAGTCTTGGAGAGTTGGATGTCTGCTCTGTTACAGAGTTGGCTTTTTCTCACCGTAAGAAGAAAAGAGAATGCTTGTTCGCTGTGCGGGTCGGTACGTAAGAAGGGAAGGTACTAGCAGAAGCCTGAAGCATTGCTTTTGTCGGTGCCGGTGGGCACCGGCGAGGTGCGTGGGATGCAGCTGAGGCGTCAGCCTGTCGGGAGGCTGGGCGTCGCAGGCCAGCCACGGTGCCGAGGAGGAGTCCAGGTCATGTGCTTTGGGTTGCCGTTGCCTGTCCTGGGGACAAACGATGTTGAAATAACTTGTCACAGACAATTTTTTCTCGTTCGCTTACTCTGATTCGGAACGCATAGCCGATCCTGATGAGAGTCATTCAGGAGTGAAGAGCTGAACTGCCAGAGAAAGCAGCTTACGTGAGCGTTTTAGATCAGGAATGTGCCAACGGTGTGCTAACAACAAGAAACCTCTTCCGAGGGGGACCTATGCCTGGGCTTCAGGAGAAGGGGGATGCGGGAGGCCTGGTGCAGCTTGTTTGCGGAGGTGCCAGAACGGCTGGGTGGCATTGCGGAAATGGGAGTTGGGTGCTTAAACGTGAATTAGTAGTTTAAATATCTTTATAGACATGTGTGTCTAAGCGCAAATAATCCATAGGATGAAGGGAGGAAAGCACTGTGACCTCAAAGGAGTTCCATCCTCATATTAAAATTGCCAGCCTGAGGAGCTGGCTTTCTGACACTGCCATTTAAGATCTCCATGCGCTGCTTTGGGCTAGCTGAGCATTTTGGGGTGTAGTGCTGGTCTCTGCTTGCTTCCCTGAAGTTTCGTTGAAGCGACCTGTGTGAAAAGAATGGGAAGTGCTTTCCAGCTGGTCCCCAAAGCAGCCCAGGCTCTGTGTAAGACTATATCATGTTGTAATGTAGTTTTCCCTAGCTTTGGGTAGATCAACAAGGAAGGCTGCTTGTAGGAATTGCTCGTGAAATTGTGGTCTCCTTGTGTACGCTTGTTCAGTTGTTCCTCTTTTTATACCCTAGGCTGAGGTTGTGCTTGCAGAGATGCTGGGTTTGGGAATGGGTTGGTTGGTGTTTTTTTCCTCAGAATCACAGAATATTTGGGGTTGGCAGGGACCTCTGTGGGTCATTTACCCCAACCCCCTGCCAAAGGAGGGTCACCCAGAGCAGGCTGCATAGGACTGCGCCCACCAGGTCTTGAATATTTCCAGAGAGGGAGACTCCACAACCTCCCTGGGCAGCCTGGGCCAGGGCTCTGTCACCCTCAGAGGGAAGAAGTTCTTCCTCGTGTTCAGCTGGAACTTCCCCTGCTTCAGTTTGTGCCCATTGCCCCTTGTCCTGTCGCTGGGCACCACTGGAAAGAGTCTGGCCCCGTCCTCCTGACACCCACCCTGCAGATATTTAGAGGCATTTCTAAGGGTCCCCTCTCAGCCTTCTC
>Ga0065711_1029227_pt1 | contig 37040 bp, 17 predicted proteins | sample Hoacrofraction12_FD_59098 | JGI IMG/M metagenome (GOLD analysis project Ga0065711, IMG submission 59098) | Hoatzin crop microbial communities from Cojedes, Venezuela - Epithelial fraction 12 v2 (version 2) | ecosystem: Host-associated > Birds > Digestive system > Esophagus > Crop | place...
TTCCGTCTGAGGGTGACGGAGCACTGGAACAGGCTGCCCAGGGAGGCTGTGGAGTCTCCTTCTCTGGAGATATTCAAGACCCGCCTGGACAAGGTCCTGTGCAGCTTGCTGTAGGTGAGCCTGCTTCGGCAGTAGGGTTGGACTAGATGACCCACAGAGGTCCCTTCCAACCCCTACTATTCTTTGATTCTGTGATTCTGTGAAATGTTTTATACAGTTACTTGATCCAAACCGTTGGAGGAAATTTGGCATCTGACCAGGTACCAAGAAATGTCTTGTCCCACTTGGGATATACAGCCATGAAAAACTCTATGTGCTAGGAGCCATGGCAGCTTATTTGCTTAAAAATCAGTAGTGTTTTCTCTAGGCTACTCACTGAAAGAATCAAAAGTATTAGTTTAGCTCCCACTTCTTATGAAGCATCTTGGATCCACATGTCCTAGGAGATGCTCCTTATCGTTAGATTTTAACTCAAAGTCTGCTTTGAGTTTGCTGAGGTCTCTAGTTAAGGGCTGGACTGCCCTGTGGCTCCAAAGCATTTCTTAGATATCTTGTACACGGTTGCAGGGCAATCAGATATCTGGATTATTCAGATATTCCGCAAAATTTGTATCCATATGCTTCAGCATTATAGGAAAGAGAAGACTGTGGGGAGACCTTACAGCAGACTTTCACTACCTGAAGGGGGCCTATAGGAAACACGGGGAAAACATTTTTATCAGGGCTTGTTGTGACAGGACAAGGAGTAACGGCTTTAAACTAAGGGAGGGTAAATTTAGACTAGATATAAGGAAGATACTTTTTAGTATATTAATCTTTTTAGAGATTGCCCAGAGAGGAGGTGGAGGCCCCATCCCTGGGAATATTCAAAGCCAGGTTGGACGGGGCTCTGAGCAATCTTGTCTAGATGAAGATATCCCTGCAGGGGGGGTGGGCTAGATGACCTCTAAAGGTCCCTTCAAACCCAAAGCATTCTATGATTCTACGACTCGATGAAAGAATTTGTCATCATGGGAACAGATTTGCAAAGCTGATAAACACTAGTCTGAACCCCAGTGAATATCAGAGATGTCTAAGAACTGTGGATTAGCTTTCGTGTGAAGGACTGAGAAAGACTTTCCCTGGGACAGCCAAAGTTCTGGTTCAGGCATGTTTCTATTTCTAGGAAATAAGTATCCAGGTTCTTTTAAGTGTCAGGAACCTGGGTATTTGATCTCACCATGGATTTAGTCAGGGGAAAATTCCTGTGTAGGCATCTGGCCACATAGGATTATGGCTTGGAGGTCTTTCTGAAATCTAACTGGGTTAGAGAAAACCCTGTGTGGGACTGGGCTTTGGAGGAGCAAGTACCTTTTGTTGCTTTAGGGTTAAAGGTATCGCTAGGATTTGTTGGTGATCCTTTGTACCATTTACCTCTGCCAGGCTTGCTCACTCCTTTCTGATCCCTTTCTTTGGCAATGTGCTGCAGACTCACAAAAAGGTGGCTATTCATGGCCTGGCAGGTGGAAGGTTAATTCTGACAGAGGAAGAAATTCTTGATGAAGTGACTTCAAAGGCAAAATACCATGGAGAGGGAGGGGGAAGCAGGCAGCACTTGTGTGAAGGAAGAAGAGGGAGGCTGTGCCAGCTGGCATCAAACACTAGAAGAATAACCTTCATCCTCAGGGCTGACACTGGCAGCTCAGCTTAGTGCATTGGCATCTTTACTTGTATTGCTGTTTCGGCTTCCCCCAGCTCCTGGTTGATTCACATCCAGGGGCACAAAGGGCGCCTGGCCCATGTCCAGTGCCTGCACCAGGTAGAGCAAAGAAAGCTTTGAAAGAAATGATAGAGGAACGTAACAAATCCCTCCTGGGAAAATTGAGCTCTTTATCCCTCCTTCCTGCTCAGCCTGTTGTAGTAGAGCTGACTAAATCCCTGATGGCCTGGAGGCCTTTGTGTAAACTTTGTCTCCCCCTTCACATGCTGTAATAGAAAATAGATTTCTTAATTTTTATTATTATTATTTAAATTCTGTCAAATGGTCTTCTTCAGACACAAGAATGAGCTGCTCAACATGCCTTGGTGAGTTCCATGGATGAGGTCTGACTGACTGCTGTCTTGCTTTCTGGATCACCTTCCTTTCTCTCATTTTGGCTGTCTCAAGGAGATTACAGTGGCTTTTGAAATAGCGGAAAATATGAGGCCAGTATCTCATGTAAGAGCAGAGTTACCACAAGGCATCCATGCAACAAGAATGAGCAGCCTGCGGGAGTAGGACAGAAATTAGCCATGACCCTTTGCAACTTTTCCACCAAAGCACTCTTATTCTCTTTCAAACAACATTGTTCCATGACTCGAGTGTCCTAGACATGGATATAGATAGGCAGATATGCAGTCCTATGGAGGTAGCCGCATTTCATCCTGAAACATATTATCTGTAAGGTTCCTGTAGTTATCTTTGGTGTGGGAAGCAGCAGCTCTCGCACAGCAGAGATAAACACTCATCGTACTCCAGAGTACAAAGTGAAGCAGAACATTGTACCAAGATCAAACTGTGTGGGAAATCGAAGGAGACAGAAGTTGCCACATTAGCAAACTAGCCAGGACTTTTAAGCACATCTTCAGCACTTGTGAAAAGTGTGATTTAATTTCCTAATATATTTTAAAGTGTGCTACACAAATGCCAAAATAGTTCAGAAACCTCAGCATAGTTCTTCTCAGAAGTCTTTCATCCAAAAGTTAAGCAGGCTCATGCTGGCTTAACTTACAAGGTTATTAGACATATGCAAGCTGAAGCCAGTTAAGGATCAGCAGCCAAAGAAGTCTTTGTCTCAGGTGACTTGGTAACATCACTTCACCTGACCTTGTTTCCCTCCTGCTGTTGAAAGAAAGTGACTGTCTGGTTTAGACAGTAGCAAGCCAAACAACAGACTTTGAAATAATATCGCCTCACAAATTCACAGTGTAAGTTTTCTAACTTACCAACCCAGTTTTTGGGGTTGTCTCAGAAGGTGGGTTCCAGAGATGGCAAATTTCTCTGAGCTGGACTGAACTTGGGGAAAGATCAAGGAAAATCAACATCAAAGATTTTTAATACAAACCAGCAAGCTTCATGTATGCAGTCATGGAGAGCCCATTCATCAACTTCTTCTACAATCAGGCCAGGAGTAACTTAATCTGGTCTTGTGGATTATGAAGATGTTTAATGAGATTGGTCTTTCGGTTACAACCAATGGAACAAAGCCAAGTGCATTGTGTCTGATAATGCCCATGGCCATATAAATGGATAAGAAAATTTCTGGTGGCTCTGAGCAAGACAGTTGTTCTGGGACAATGAAATACAAGTTCTACATCTCCCTCCAGCTTTTATAGCTGGTTTTAATACTCTTCATCCAACTGCAAAGGGCAAGATAAAGTGTGAGGCAGAGGAAAAATGGGGCTCAGAGTCTATCAGCAGCTAAGCCTGCAGTATGGTAAGACAAAGCATTGGATACAACAGCTGCTACAGTTCTTGTGGCACCATGCAGCCTCGGCTGCTCATTCCAGCCTCTGAACCACACCACATTGCTCCCTCCCTGTCATATCACCACTGCTGCTGAGGTCCGTGCTCTGAGCCGTTTGTGTTGCTGTTTGGGGCATATTTCTTCTTTATGGATGAGGGGAGTGAACAGCTGGCAGTGAGGGGGTGGGGGACTCCCAGCTTTAGTGGAACAGTGCTTGGAAGCAACTTCAAGATGCAAAGTAGAAAATGCTGCTTCTGGCTCCTTCCGTCCTCCACAAATGTCAGCCAGGGAGTATCTCTGCCACAGCCTTTCTAAAGTGTTAGTGGCAGATCTGAAGCAATTGTAGCTCAAAGGAACTTGCTGTACTCCTATAGCAACCTCTGTAAACACAATGTCACAGAAGTGAGGCCAGCAGCCAAATTACTAGTTCATTGTCAGGGAAGCAGCAGCCAATATCTCTTGTCCTCCTCCAAGAATGCCACAAAGTCCCCACTGACTCCTGTTGCTTCTTTCAGCTTACATGGTTTCTTCCATTCATGTGTTGTCTTAACTTCCAAACCTAGCAGCAGCACAAGTCGGTGATAGGAGTGGTCCTCAGATCTCAGAACATCTCTCTCACTCTCTCTGACAGGAAATATTGCAAAAGATGGGCTACAGCCACAACTTCAGATATAATCTGCATCATATTCTGGCTTTTCTCAAGGGTTAGAAACTCCCATCTGGTTCAGTAAAAGTATAGAATTTAGTATCAACTTCCCCTGAAATTCAAAGTTTTAAGGGCTGGGGCTGAGGGATAAAATGTATTTGCTCCTGCTTACCATCACCGAGGAGAAGACGAAGTCATAATTCCTACAGCATTCTTTAGCACTGGTACCTAGAAAAGGCAGAGCTTTGCAGGGTATAGCAAGGACATGATCCTGGTTCCAGGGAAGCCGAACAGATCCCCAGTTCCATAAAGAATTAGAGCATTGCTCCCAGGGAAAGGAAAGGGAAATGTGTTTTTAGACAAACAAACTAAACAAGTCCTAAAACATTTGCAGGTCATGATGCACCTTATCAAACCTTAAAGGAAAAATATCATTCACAATGGCCTTGTGTGTCTTCAGCCACATGTGGACCAGAGTTCAAGCATGGTAGGAAATGAAAGAAGAGACAAGATGCTGAAACAGGCATGGATGTATCATGGATGTATTACTGAGGACTGCTTTAGTCCACCAATGATAGGTTTCATTGTTTTAAACATTTTCTTGTACGCTGTTCACACACATCACTCTTCTGCCCCCTGCACCCCATACTCTCACAGCGTCTCCTCCATCCTTATCCACATATTTTGCCCTCAACTCTGCCCAAACTTGAACAGTAACCCAAAGGGAAAGAGGCTATTCTGACACTGTTGCCCCTGTAAAGGAATAACGCTCTCGCTCCATCCTCAGTGAGTACTTACATGCCTTTCTGTCTCCTCAAGACACTCTCTCTTCTGCCAAGCAAGAAACTAAATAAATCATAACCAAACCAAACCTCTAGTATTTTGAAAGAGATGTGACAGCTTTAAGGGAACTAAGTAAATAGTTTATCCCACAAGGACAAACAATACTTTTGTTTCTCTAAATAAGCTGTCTTGAACATGTAGAATTACTGAAAAACCACAGGAATTTCATGTTTCAGCTGAGAGATCCTTTGAGACTGGAGTCCCAAAGGCCAATGCTTTGGGCCCATGACTCTCTGGAAGCTAATTTACAGAAGCAAGTTTGCGAAGTCCTGGGATTTCATCTCATCTTAGATCTATAACCACAGGGTATGTTTTAGTGCTCAGGAGAAGAGGAAGCAGTACATTCTTAGCTGGAGGTTTTAAAGTACAGATTTATGCAGCACCTGTCAGCACTGATTTAAGTGTTTCTGATCCTACCACATGGGAGAAGATGGACTGGAGGACACCTCGTGAGCCCTGCTGGTTATATTGGTATTAATTACAAGGTAGAATTGCAAGCTTGCCCTCATAGTGTTTTGTCACCACAAGGGCTTGAGGAGAGTCCCTCCACTTTGTGACAGATAGGAGCTCTGATGCCAGGTTCAATACAGATTTCAGCTGCTGTTGAAAGACTCCTAATGATTCTCTACAGGTTATACCACTTGAAACACTTGTGAGCCACCAGTTTGTAACACTGGCCAGTTGGAAGGGTGTGAAGTCTTCCCTATCCTTCCTTTCCTTTGCCTTTCCTGTCTTTATGATTGATAATAAGTCCACAGATGCAGTGGAACTCGAGCGAGTTTACACTGCACTTTTAGTCTTAGGTCCCTGGCCTAGGTCAGATGATATCAACAAGCCTTTGCTTGCTCGATCAGACTTCAGTAATGAGGAACTGAAGAGTTGCACCAAACAGCTATCTTCAGCATTGCTTTTCAATACACCTTCTGCTTTAATCTATTGTGTTTTATTGCTTGTTTGTGGGTTGGTTACAACATGGTTGTTCTGTGATTCCTTCCCTTGCACATTTAAATTCCTGCCATGCACTCAACATGAGTTCCACGTTAGCATAATTTTTCTATATACAAATATATATTTACTGAACATCTTTAAAAAGTATTTGTGTGGGATTTAAGATAACATTGAAATTCCTTTTGCTGATGATTTATAAAGCTATTTTCCCCATGTCTAGACACTTTCAATATTTGCAGTTAGCTGATGGAAAAATAAGCGGTGGAGTATTCTTTCCAAACCTCCACTGGAGAGGGAAAAACAGGTCTCCATCATGCAAAGTAAATGCTCTTCGGTCAAGTCAGCCAGGATGAAGCTGCTAAGAGACAAAAGACACAGAGAATGAGTCTGGTTAGTGCTGTAGTCAGGTGTAGAACTTAGGTAAGGAAGGGGAACAGAGTTTTTTATAGCTCCAGGGAGAAGAAGGAGAAAACAAGCTGTTATGCCAGAGACATTTTTGTTGGGCTGATTGCAAAATTAACTGGAGCTGAAGTTAATTGATTGTGTAGGCAGATGAAACAAACTTGAGATGACTATAAATAGTAACATTCTTGCTTTCCGTGCAGCTGTAAATCTGAGCTGGAGAGCTGTCTTAAATTCATTGTGAACATTTGCAAACAAGGGAGGAAGAGTAGAGCAAAATAAACTAAAACAAAGCATGGTCAAATAAAATATATACACATACTGTCCAGCACAGAGTGAAATTTTCAGGATCAGCCCTTCCAAGATAGATGAGAGCTAGAATTTGATCTCACAGATGCTGTGGGCTGATGCATCTTACCTGTCTCGCCCCCTCAACCACAGCCTGGGAGAGGCAGAATTCAGCTATTTCTTTCTTTTGTCTTTCCAGGATTTTATGGCAGCTAGTGTTGCTGCCTCTTCATCGAGGAAGAGGGAGAGGGAAGCAAGGGGCTAGGTCTGTTTGTCTGGATACTGACAGCTACGGCTGCCAGAGAAAGAATGCCACATCCCATCAACTGCTGGAAACGGGAAAGACATTGCATGATCTACGGAAACTGTGAATACATGTCAGCAGATCCTTGCCACGTGTTTCTTTTTTTCTCTTTAAGGTGGAGGAGTTGTTGCTTTTTTTCATCAGGATTAAGCTGCATGTTTAAACTCTGCTCTGCCAGCTGTGATGAGCAATAGCCTGATGAGGGAGAGCCATGGCTGAAAACCCAAAAGAGAGAAGGCTGTCAAGGTTAGAGACTCCTCTGCTTTTGGCAGATGGCAGATTTAATATATGTGCCTGTTCCTCAAGCCCAACTGGTCTCCAGAGAAGATGATCTCCCTGCGGTGTGAAAACGACAGGCGTGGATGTAGCCTTCTCACTCCTCAGAGAGCTGTCAGTGGACCTAACCTTTCGTCTGTATGAGGCTGTTCTTGGTCATTTGCCTATCCATCTGCAGGAGTGGGTCGCCCTGTAAATGCCAACTGACAACATAATTCTCACTGTTTAAGGCCAAAAGGATAAAATGCCGTCATCTGAAATTGCAGAGAAATTTGAAATAATAACTGCAAGAGTAGAATTCCGTTAGGATGAAAGATGTAATATTTCGACTTTTTCAAAAGGGGTCATCGGGCTTTTACCATTAGCATTACCTTTCAAGTCATGCCTGTGGGCTGCACTCTGCTCTGTTGTGTTGGGATCTGTGCTTAGTAGGAGACACTTCCCACACTGAGTAGTTATGGTTTACAGATACAAGCCAGACACAAGAGTAGGAGGAGAAAAGATAAACACACAGGTTTACCCAGCCATTTCAGCAGGCTGCTGGCTGGTCTGGAGGCTGCCTACTTCCCACATCTCTCACAGGAAGACGACTGGAGCTACTGTTTTACAAGTAGGGTGAGCGAGCATTCACATGGTCAGCTGGGTGTGGAGGATGAGTGGTAACTTTTCCAGCTTGGGTAACTCCTTCAGCTGGCCACAGTTTTGCTGGGTGATGACAAGGCAGTTCAGGTGCCAGCAAAGGCTGTGCGGAAAGGAGGGACAAGCTGGGGCAGTGCAGCAGGGCACTTTGTGCCGCCATGTGCTGTTCTAGACACAGTTGGCCCATTTGATGTACCTGAGGAGAAGACTTCCCTGGTTTGGCTATGCCATGGAGGCCAACAGAGCCCAGTCCAGCTCAGCAAATAGCTTCTGTGGTGTTATTCTATTAAATGCAGCATATTTATATGAATTTTAAAAATGTTTGCCTCATAGCCCTAGGGAATGAGTGTCTCTGCTTACTCTCAGAATAAGCCCACAAGGTTGGGATTTGACCGTGATTCCTCTCTCTGACCCACTAAAGTGTGCCAGAGGTCTGGGACGTCTCCAAGGCACAAAGGGCACCTGGATGTTCTTAAACTGAGTGTCAGATAGGCAGAGCTTATTATCCTGGGTTCATTCATGTGCTCGGGTTTGACCCAGCCCACTGGACAGAGTCTGCTCAGTACGTATTGCAAGGCCTGCTGTATCCACAGCACCAGCTGTGGTCAGTAATCCAAGGCAGTGGTTTGACTGCTGAAACACCTAAGGGAAAACCTTCTTGGATTGTATTTCTCATGTCCTTTGTTTGCTGATAAAAAAATGCCAATGGAAGATCCTAGGACTAAGCCCCCTGCCCCCAAAAAATCATGCATGCACTCTCCTTCTGACCTGTCACCTCCCTCCTGACAACTGAAAGCATCTGTGTTTATCTTCTTTTTTATTGGGTTTCAAAAGACAATGCTCTGCACTCATGGGGGATTCTTTTATCAGCTTCAGGGCCAGGAACCTAAAAGGAGTTAACCTCGAGGTCACTTTCCAGCCATTTCACTACTCAGTCAGAAGAATCACCTTGGAGCTTCCATGTTTAATCAAGACATTTTTACAGCTTTTCTGCTAAAGGGAGAGGTGCACTTTGACTTAATATAAAATCCATCAAATGATGCAATTCATTAATTCTAGCGTTGTGGAGTCTCTATCCATTTACTGTGCATGTGTGTAAGTGCACCATGGAGAGGAAGGTTTCTTTTTGGAAGAGTAGGGGAAGGAGGATTGTTGGGCCTGTTCTTCCAGTCCAATTTTAACATCTCGGTCATGCTGAACCCCATATGACTGCTGTGAGAAGACAAACAAAGCAGATAGCTCCTGTTGAATATATCCTGCCCAGGTCTGTATATCAGGTTTGGTCTCTGGTTTCACCAGCTTCTATGAGCATACTTTCTATTTGGAAGACTCCTATCCCTTTGGTATGACACTATCATTTCATGAGACATGGGAATTAGTTATATAGACCTTCTGTTACTTACTGGTATCTGCTAGTGGGCTGTATCATTCACGTTCTTCTTGCAAAAAGCCTGCTCACCCTTATCCTGGTCACAAAGGTGAATGGGAAACTTTGGATATGCCATGAAGTCTGTGTTTATGCACAGTCATGATCAGGGGTCCTTTCACTTCCCTTCTGCAGCAAGAAGTATTTTTCTGAGTTTTAAGACAATCTAATTTCTATCACACACCATATGCTTCCAGCTCTGACGTGTGTGAACACAATAATGTCTGAATGAGAATCAGGTGTGTCCAAAACTCAGGGTCGCTACTGGGAGAAGAGGAGAGCTGCAAAATCCCTGAAATACCTGCAGTACACATTTCAGCCAGCTATGCAGCAAGCAGGGAGGAAAGGTTTGTTTTGTGCCTTTTACCCACTCACACATCTTTCATGTTTTGCCCAGCTGGACATCTGGCATGCTTTCTGCTACACACCCAATGCTGAGCTTTCATTTCAGGTGACCCATTCTGATTCTATCAGAGCTGACTTCTGCCCTATATAAGTGCACGAAACTCAAGGCTTGTCTTGAGGAAGAGCCAAATGCTAGAAACGTTGCTCAGCAATGGGTCAACCTCAAAGGGTTTGAAGCATCTGCTCTTTTGTGCTCCCAGCATTTCACATGCTGATGCCCACAACTGTTGGTCTCTGAGTGAGGCAGATGGTATTGTCTTGGGTGTCTGGTCTAGCTGATTCCATCACTGTAGGATTCTTCCACAGTTCATCTTACATTTGTTTCCCACTGGAACCATGCAAGAAGAGACTTGCTACTGGCATTATGTTAATGGCAACTGAATGTATGCACCTGGTGCATCCTATTGTACTCAACAGGCATCCCAGCTGAGATTGCACAGGGATCTAAAATAGCCAGCTGCTGAAAGGTCTTGCAGAAAGAAGTTTCAGGAGGATCTTATCTGGCACAACAGAAGGCAGAACATTATTCCAAGACCTAAAGAGAATGAGAAATTAGTCTCAGAGGAGGATACCAATATGCTGAGGCACTGAAACAGTTTAGCTACACACATCACAGTGATTCAACAGAAAGCATGTATCTCAGTTCCTTGGCCCAGGTTTCCCAAAAGAGGCAACTTTAAAAATTGTAACCAACACTGACAGAATTTGCTGATCTTCAGGTCATAGGTACTATAGATCTCCAGCTGCGCCAGTCCCAGTCCAGTATGAATTTCAGATGTGATGTCTAGTTCTGCCTATGATACTATTATACGTGTTCAGCAACATCATGTTATGGCTACTGAACATAAAAATATTGTCTTAAATACGAATTCAGCATTGTTCATCTCACACCCTAATGTCTCATATCTGTTAAGTGCAGAACTTTGGGAACTTCTGACTTCGAACATGTAAGTAAGAAAGCAGCCACCAGAGACGTCAGTAGAATAGGCTGGGTCTCAGGAGTGGGAAGGGAGGATCAGGGATCTTAGATCAAGACAGACACAGAGCCTTGAGAAGAAAGTACAGGGGAGTGTGGAAACTGCAAGACAAGCCAGTAGACTGGGTGGGGTGGAGGGCAGCTGGGGAAGGCATGATGAAGTCAAAAAGGAAATAGTTGCTGGGTGGGTCAAAATCCAAACACGGATTTATGAGAGGCATAAAATATGTTTGAAGGGTGAATACCATGAGCAGTGATGGGATTCAGCCATATTCTGAAGGTTCTGGTGTGGAGGAAGAGACAGATTTCCCAACAGAAGTTTGTCTTCCCTGCTCCTTTACCTCTGCACTTCTTAAGAGCTCTACATGTGTCCCTGTGCCAGAATCTGTATCTTCACCCTATTTTGCAGCCTTTTCCCTACCTATGCTTCCAGCCTTCTAGCCTCTTGCCTTGATGCATGCTCCTGTCAATGCCAGGATGGCTTATCACTGGCTTGTCTGTTGACCCTAGACAGGCTCTCTACCTCTTACTCATTCGTTTGCTCAAAGCTGTCTGGTTGAGGGCCAAATGTCCTAAATTCCAAGGGCTCCTTTTCTGTGTTTCTTTTCTCTGCTTGAGAGATCAAACGATGCTATGGACTCTCAGTTCTGGAACACACTGGTGGTGGAAGTGTAGAGGCATTTCTGCCATGTCTATTTCTCCACCATAGCCTCATGGTTCTTCTGCTACTGAATAGTGGCATGTAGAATGACAGAGATAAAGAAAGCAAGTTACTAAAAGCTTAGAAAATCTTGGGTACACTTTAGCCATCTCTGGTAAACACAAAGTCCCTGTGACTTCAAAGAGCAAGGAATTCATTCTGCCGGTGCTTCTGGAATGAGATATCTCCCCACACCAGATCTTGTCCTTAGCAGGCTTGGAAGGCACAAGCTGGCTAGCTGAAGTGAAAGCAAATAATGGAGACATTTTTACTACCCTTATTAAAGGGAGAAGGAGGTTTTGATATAACACAATATCCAGTAGATGATGCAATTAATTTATTTTGGCTGGCCGGCACTCTTGCCTGGGTCTGTGTGTTATTAGAGGGTGGTGCAATCGTTGTTCTTCCCACTGCTTGCAGGCCCTAGGGTCAGGTTCTGCTCCACCAATAACATGACTCATCTCTGCATAAAACAATTTCTCAAGTGATACCAAAGTGACCGCAACATCAGTCAGCTTCCAATCATCTGAATCCAGTAATGATGGCTACTTCCCCAGAATCATCTTTTGAGTAGCTCACACACTTGTTCCTAACCACAGAACGAAAGTCAGCAGGGAACATGTTGGTTTTCACAAAATATCATGTGAGAAAGGCCTTGGGCTGGATATCATTTACATTTCTGTCCTCATTAATATGTGTCTCCTCATTAATGAATGAAGTTGAATGCCCTTGTACAAAGACACACTTGTCCTAATGTGGGTGCATATTGGAGAAGAGGATGTGATGGTAGGCAACTCATCCAGCTTTGGCTTCCCAATATAATGAAGTACCTCTGAGTTTAATGCAGAGAAATGGTCATCTAAGTGGCAATCCTAGTTGCCCTTTGGAGGAGCTCAGTTTGGACCATTTGGCCGTAAAAAGAACTGAAGTTAGCAATCAGATAAATAGGTACCAAAAATTGGTGTCAAAACAGTTTTGCTCCCCACTCCTCCATTCTTTCTTCTCTAGCTGCTCTTAAACAAGTGTTTTCTAGGTCACAAGTGTGAGAGAGCTAATTATGGAAGACAGGTAGGTTAAGAAAACCACGCTTCATCTGAGAACCCTGGAATAATTAATCTTAGAGCATATTCTCTGTCAATTTTCCACAAGATCATTAAGAAGTGAAGAGATCTCAGCCAGCTGCACCCCAGGTAACGTGGTGCCATTGTGGGGACAGCCCCATTGTATTTCTTGCCTAGTGGATGCTAGGGAGTTGAAAACAATGGAATGGAGAATTTGCATCCTCTGGGTTGAAGAAAGCTCTTTGGGGCAAATAATACAACTGGATTTTTAATTAAAATCTTATGGTTTGCATTATTAGAACTATCAGTTTTGCAGCAGCTCCGACATTCAGTTAGGAAGGTCAGATTCTTGATGACGTGGCAAATGGACCTAAAACCGAAGTTGTGTTGTTACTGATTCATAATATGAGTTTAGTTAGAGAAGTAATCTCTGACTCCATAAAAAATTATTTTCAGCAGCTCTGCATCAAAGGCTTGCTGCCTCCTTCATGGCTAAAGAAACAGGGGAGTTCATTGTATAAGATTTCCTGTAGTCAGGTTACTTCTCTTATATGTGGTGGAGATAATCCCTGAGGATCTATAAACATATCCTAATACTTTCCCTTCAGTTTGACACGTTATGAGCTTTGCTTTCTCCTGTGTCAGGATATAACTACATCACTTGCAGGAGTCAGGAACAACACTCCTCTTCCCTGTTAGGTAAAAGCCTAGGCCTGATTTGCTCATGAAGGCAGATCTTGTCCTCTAGGAAAAGAAACCTCAGGCCTCATACTGTGAGAAGAAATCTTGAGAGCGGTTAGAAAGCATTCTTCTTTTCTGGTGGTTTGGAACAGTATACTCTGCTAATCAGAGTAATAGATCAACATGGAAAAGCAACTTTATGATTTCCTTAGATTTGACATTATGTTGCCGTGATGAATTTGGTTTCTGCCTGTCCTACATAAAATGAAGAGTGAGAGCCAGTTAGGCAGATGAATGTGTTCTGACAATAGCATCTATAGGACAGTGACATATTTTTGCCAGGAAATACTGAGTATTTTCAAATATTTGCCATTTTTCATTTTTTTCATTTTTGAGTATTAGTTAATATTTGTTCCACAAGGGGTACAGATCTGACAAAGCCACAAGATTTGTGAAGATTCATGCACTCCAAATGCTCTGGGCATTTTAAGGTCTTGGCAATGCTGCATTCAGGAGGAGTTCCACTTTACAGGCAATCATCATCTATATATTTCACTGGGAACTGGTCTGAGATTCTACCAAAATCATAACATATTTGACCAAAAAAAGGAATGTCAAGAGGTGAAAGATGTCTTCTGCTGGATACGTGCGCATGAATCCTTTTGCAGTGGCAGCACACGATGTTTTGGACTCCCTGGAAATCGTTGCCAAGTTCACAGTGGACACACACAATGTTTTCTACTCTTGCTGCCTTGCTTCAGGACTGATGCCAGAGGAGAAAGAAAAAAAAAAAGTCGATGTCCTGCCCAAAGTCTTCCTTGTAATGAATATGTGTGAGACTAACTATGATCTCATGGAAACCTCTATTTTGTGGTCATTAGATATTGTGAAGATGTCATCAGTCTGGCTGTGTTACCTGCTTTGTCCCCTACAACTCACCTCCAGCAAAATCATTGCTGTATCAAAGAAGGCATCTGCTTGAAACTACTCAAACTACCAGCTGTACCTTAACCTCTTGGTTACTAGTGTTTAACTCATAATATAAAAGATCAGCTACAAATGAAAGTACAAACATGCAAAGAGCATCTTTCAAACCAGAGCCAGGGTTCACTTCACACAGATCCTGCAGTGTTATGGTGCCAGACAAGGACTAGTTAGCTGACTAGCATCCATGGGAACACCAGGGACTGCTAATGTTTGTTATTTACACTGTGCTAGTACACACGGTGTGTTGGGTGATCTCCACATGTGTGGAAAGATACGACCCACTCGTCACTTTGCCAAAAGCTCATATTCTACAGCTGGCAATGTACAAAGAGTGTGAAAGGGCAATACAGTGCAAACATAGCATTTGCCTGAAAAACTGCTGTGGGATTTTTCCCCAGGTTTTGCCTCAGCAGATTATGGTACAGCTGTTAAGAGAGTCTGAAAGCTATGGCACTACTCTCTTGCTCTCTGTGGGGGAAAATGCAATTGTACCCTGCCGTCAACAAACGTGTGTGGCCATTATTTGACAAATATAAAGTGGGTAAGTTTGATGCAGATTCAGTGTTTAAAGATACATGTACTACATTGCTGGCTTTTTACTATGGGTTTTTTGGTTTTACTGTGCTGCTGAGACTTCAGTGCCTCTCAGCCAGCTGTTGCCTATACACCCAAAGTGGACTCTTGAGGAGGCACACATACTTCTGCTCCTCCCACCTATCTCCAGGCTCCTAACAAAGGTGCAAAATTAGGGGAAGAGTCTTTTAAGTCTCCCTCCATAGTCAGCAGAGGAAGGTTCATCACACCTAAGACCTGAACCACTCTCTGAGGGAACTTTCCTGTATAGTGTGGTCAGCAGGAGTAGCGAAGTGATTATCCCCCTGTACTTGGCACTTATGAGGCCACACCTCAAATAATGTGTTCAATTTTGGTCTCCTCACTACAAGAAAGAGATGGAGAAGCTTGAGTGTGTCCAAAGAAGAGCAACGAAGCTGGTGAAGGGTCTAGAGCAGAAGTCCTATGAGGACCAGCTGAAGGAATTGGGGTTGTTTAATCTGGAGAAAATGAGACTGAGGGGAGACTTTATCACTCTCTACAATTTCCTGAAAGGAGGTTGTAGTGAGATGGGTGTCTGTCTCTTTTCCCAAGTGACAAGTGATAGGACGAGAGAAAACAGCCTCAAGTTGCACCAGGGGAGGTTTAGATTGAATATTAGGAAAAAAAATCTTCACTGAAAGGGTTATCAAGCATAGGAACAGGCTGCCCAGGGAAGTGGTTGAGGCATTTAAAAGATGTCTGGATGTGGCACGTGGGGACATGGCTTAGTGGTGGACTTGGTAGTGTTAGATTTACAGTTGAACTTGATGATCTTACAGGTCTTTTCCAGCCTAAATGATTCTCTGATGCTATTTGTAGACTGAAGAGGCAGGGTTTTGAGTGCTTAAAATTAGATGGGATGAGTTTGGGTATTAAAGCAGAAGTTCAGAGCAGAAGGAAGAGCTCATGCTCAGGAGGATTACTTGAATTTTAAGATCTGTAACCAAGCAGCAGCCCATTTAAGAGCCTTACCCTGCAGTAAGGGTGTCTTATCCTGGGTGCTTAATCCTTGCTGGTTTGCACTACGCTGCTGGACTCTTTGGAGGGATTATGTCAGTCCATAGGGTGAAGACATTACAGATAGTGGGAGCTATCATTAGGCAATGGTCAGAGTGAAAGCAGTGTGAGTGCTTCAAATCTCAAGGCAGTAATTTATGAAATCTCAGGAGAGAGACTACCAAGATACTTTGTTTTGATACCTTCATGTTAATATAATCAAGCATTGCCTTCTCATTGAAGACCACGAAAAGAAAAGGTCAATCTGAGCTGGAAAAGTGGTGAATGTGTGACTGGTGTCACAAAGAGAAGGTGAAACTACACAACCCTGCTAAGCCTAGAACCTGCAAGGCTGAATTGGAGTTCTTGTGCTGTTACAACCTTCACATGAGGTGGTGGGTAGCCTCCTTAGAAGTAGATCCACATATTTTTAGGTATATCAGCCATCAAGTGAGACTTGTGTCATCCTGGGCTCCCCTTAGAAGGAAGTGGGCTCCAGCAGAATAAAAAACTACATCCTCAACTAACTGTCTTCAGTTTCTTATCGGAAATGCCAAAACTAAGAGTGACCATAAATCCTGCCTCCTGCATCAAGAAAATACCAGGATTCCCAACCTTCTCTTCTTTCCTGGACATAAGTGGATGTGCTATTATTTAACTCAAAACTCAATGGGAAATAGGTCTCTGCAGAAATATTGCTATTTTGTTAAAATGGTAAGAGGAATTAGAGGAAAATCCATATAAACTGGGAAAAAAGAAAAAAAATCACTGAGCTGAGACAGAATATTTTATCTCTGAATTGGCCTAAACCATTTTGAGTCAGATGAGTTCAGTAATGGATTACTTTCCAGTGACAGTGCAGGGTTACAGTTCAGGACATTTTCTCAGTAGATGGGACAATCTTTGTTATCCTACAATGTAAAGCAGATGTTTCTCCTTTTGCCTTGTGCAAGGATGATTTTCTATACGGGTTTTCAGAGTCTTTAGGCATGAAATAACTCACACAATCCAAGCATGGAGACTGCAAAGAGCAAACTTCCAAACTACATATCCCAGAAGGTGATAACAAAAGGGGAAAGCACAGTTTGAACACTGAAGTGACTTAAAATTGAGCATTTTAGGGTCATTTTAACAGACCACAAGAAAACATTTTGATTTCAGGAATGTTGAAATGTTTTGTTTTGTTTGAAAATGTCAGGCAAAATGCTTTGACTTTGCCAGAAAAAAAGTTTGTTTGGTTTTTTTTCCCCCATAATTTCCACCCAGAGAAAAAGTCTTGACATTTCAGCGCTTTGTTGCAACGTGGGATAAAAACAAACATTGAAATGTCAGGATTTGCTGCAGGATGAAACTTCTGAATTGTGCCCAATTTTTATTGTAATGCCTTGGCCCCAGCATTTACATTTTGCTTTGAAGTACGGGTAGATGTTCAGACGGTGGGAGGGATTTTGTAAGAGGGGAGCATATGTTCAAAAGAACCTAGAAACCTATGTGTTCCAGTCCCTGTGATGTTTTAGACCACTTCAGGATTGAAATTAAAAGGTATTTGATGGAAATAATCTGGAAGAAGGTGACAGCACAATACAACATAGAAGTTATTGTCTCTTGACTTAGTTTTCACTCCCTCTATAAGCAGGCAAACTCCTTCTAGTCTGTATCTGATTTTAGCTTGATTGGTGAAAATGAGGAGCAACAGGAAGCTCCTGTCTCGAAGTCATTGGGAGTGTTGCCTGAGTGAGGTCTGATGGATGAAAAAAAAGATCAACCTTGGACAGCTTTGCCCAATGCAAGCTTTAGAGACATCTCAGCAAGTATTGCAAATACAGTCACGTGCCCTATTGGCTGTACGTAATTAAGAAGCATAAGTCTGGATTACTGTCACAATTCACTCTGTACAAATATCCTTAGAGGGACTTGGTTCTGCAAGCATTGAACAATGCATTGGTGGGAATGAGCTACAAGAAAATTATGTTTGGATGTTGCTTTATGGGGAATGGGCACAATGACAATAGGATTTATGGGTTTACTGCCTTCATCTTTATATGGCCAAACACAGACTCCAAACTAAAATGATAAAGCAATACAGAAGAGCTGGACACTGCCTTCAGTTAACTCTGGATAATCCAAGCGTTCCAGTGTCAGAACATCAACGTTTGTTTTGGAACCTTTCTTACACATGAGCGCCCAAGGGTGGTAGTATGTCCCAGCTCCAGAGGCCAGGCTGTATTTAAGTGCAGAAAAGCACAGGGTTGATGAATGCGAGAGCACCCTTCTTCAGTCAGCGCAGAACCCTACCTATGAGAAGCCTAATGTAAATATTTAGTTTAGGACTACAGGAAATACAGCATGTACAGAGAAACTCTTCCCCTTTTCCTCTTGACATCCAGCCATTAGCAGCGGGAAGTTCTGATCAGGCCACCACACTTGGAAGCCCCCCATGGACCTGTCCTTCATGAATTATCCTCACCGTTTTTGGTCACAGGGGCTGTTGTCTCTGAGCATGAGTGACGTGAGATATTGGGCTGCTGGACTTTGCATGCTTCCTGACAGCCACTGCCCATACCACCCTGTGCAAAGGTGGGACACTGCACATAGTCATCATCTACAGCCTGGAACTGCCTAAAAGATGCACCCACTTGACCCTCCCTACATTAGACAGTCCCTTTGTACCACCATATTGTGTACAAACCTCTTGTGTTACTGGGTTAACAGATCTGATGAGATCTGAACAACCTAATCTAGGAATTTATAATATGTACAGTCAAAAATGGTTGGACGGGTACAGACATTACAAGGCAGTTCTGAGATATGGGCTGAGGTATTTTCAACAGCCCAGATGGATTTTTTTTTAAAAAACTCTTGAACAGCGAAGTCCCAGAGGAGATCTCTTTGAGTGCACAGGGAACATGCAATTCTTTGAGTAATTTGTGGAGGGTGTATTTCACAGTGCAATGAAGATGACAGACAAGGTATGAGTACTAAAAATCATGTCAAGGCTGCTAGAATTACACCCTTATTATTCATTTCACAATATCTCTCAGATATGGGGTGAACTGGGTTCAATGTCATACATTTTCATAGGGAAAAACAATTTTTTTCCCAAAAAGATTTTTGTCTTCCTGTAACACACAAATATTCTTTGCGACCAGACACTGGTTTCCTGAAGAAACAGATGATTGATCTCAGCTGGGCATGGAAAAGGCCAACATTCCTCCACTTCCACAGTACTGTGCTTTGCCCCCACAGATACCAGTGGCTTGGACTGATTTGTCGTTCTGGCTTCAGCTTGTGCTTGTAAAGAAAGACACGAGGAGAGTTTTCTAGCTAAAAGAGCATGAGCCCTTTTGCACTCAAGGAACAAGTTGAAGGTGAGGGAGACTTTGAGAAACAGAGGAACCTGCCTTTCTATCCTGTCTGAGTTCATGGGGAAGCTGACATTTTTAAAGATGGTCCCTTGACTACAGCTATCTAACTGTCTGTGGAGCGGACCACCATTTCACAAATGCCATTGCGTTTCTGAGAAATGACCTGACAAGCAAACTTGCTGTCAGGAGACCTTCTACAAGCTTTCATTACTTTGCTTTAATGCCACTCTCACTCTGGGACAAAATCACCACCTCTTTAGGCCTCTCAGCCCCTGAAGACAGAAACTAGACACAGTGCCTATTCTGCTTCAGGTCCCACCCACACCTTGAACCCTGGGCTGCCTCACAGATACCTCCGGCCTGCCTGCGGACTGCCTCTGTGGGCATGTTGAGTCCTGTTCTATCCAGCTACCAGATTTGACCATGCTGAACCCTACCTGCCTGCAAGGTTGCTCTCCAGCTATGCAAGAGGCCACGGTCAAAGGCTTAGCATGTGGGCAGGAGGCAAGCACAGTCTTGAGGCCACCATTAGCATACAGTAAAGACATATCCAGAAAATCAAGTAGAAAACTCAAAGGATGCCAGCTCTGAAGACATTGAGTTAGGACTCAAGCTGGTTGGCCGTCTCAGTATGGAAGCCAAAAATAATGTGCTGCAGAGCCTGAACATCCTCTTCCCATCAGCCTAAGAGAAATTCTCCGTGAAACACAGCTAAGCCAGTGCCTTGCACGCTAAGGGAATGTGTCTTTTATCCAAGATGTCAATCCTTTGCCTAATAGCAAATTTTACATCGCCCCTTCCCTTCCGGAACACAAATGACTTCCAAAGATGCAAAATTGTTTTTAAGGATCTGCATATCTCATTTGTAAGGCAACAATTAGAAGTCTGATTAGACTTAACCTGTCTCTTTTCCTAAAACGTGACAAACTTTGAAGGACTTTCCTGTTTGCTCTTCTGGACATCTTCTAACACCCATTGCTTCAACTTAACAAAATCTTTAACACCCATAACACTTTGCATCTCCTAATGAGTCTCACATAGCTCCAGTGTCAACCTAAACTGCAAGCTGTAGGCGTCATCACTACATACCTGTTGCTTTGATGACTAAGGATCCTTGGCATTGAGAGGGCTGCATTCCAAGCTGATATTGGAGGTTGGTTAGGAGCAACCAACCTATTTTCCATTAAAAAAGTAAACATTGGACAGTCTTAAGTCAACAGAACTAACGAATCCAAGGGGACAGAAAACTTCAAAAGGAAGAAAAAGAAAATTCCCACTGCTTTTTCTTCAACTCGAATGACTGGATGTTCCCAGCTTCCTCACAAGGGAAAAGATTTTATGTGCTAAGGTTGAAGGAGAGGTTTGGACACTGCCTCAGTGAATGGAGCCATGCAAGGTAGCGTGGAAAAAAAAAGAAAACAGTGGTGGAAGAATAGTAAAAATAAAACATATCTTAAAAATAAAAAAGAGATGTAGTGAAAGGTGTTAGTAGCTGAAATACAACATGACTCACCAGAAAGGTTTTCAAAGGGAAACCATTGTTCCTTTTTGTATTAAGTGAGTCACTGGGCTGTCTTGGATAAGGGAGCAGAACAGTGGACAAATTACTGCATTCGTATGTATGAAGGTCCTACTCCTGACTTTAACTCTGATGTACTGTGTAACCCTAGGCAAGTTCCTCCCCTTTCCTGGGACTCATCTTTCCTCCTACTTTTTGCCTGTCTTCTCTACAGTAACTGTGACCTGCGGGGAAGGAGATAATGTTCCTTGGCTGAGATTATCTTAGGAGTAGCTTACTTCAGCAGAAGTCCTCTGAGCAGCCAGAAGCCTTGCTGGTGAAAACAGTCCTGTCTTCCTGGCCTCATCAGCATCTTGCTGGGAAGCAGTTGAGCTCTTGGCAACTCTGCGGGTTCCAGGCATCCTCAGTGGCACCAGGAAACTGCTCTGAGGTGGAGATTTCTCTGAATCGCAGGGATTCCCCACGTTTTCCTGGGATCCAAGACAGTAGCACTGGAATTTCCAGAGTTCAGGGCAGTTGGCTGATTTTTTTTTTTCCTTTTGCCCCTGTTTTTTGCTTCAAAAAGCAGTCAGACAAAGGTCTTTTCATTTCTCCTACCTCTCTCCCCTGTAAAAATATATTATAAAAATCAAACAGTAGACTCCAGGGCACAGGAAATTATTTCTGCCCTTCTCCTACAAAATTAGAAAACCATATTTTTAAATGTTGGAATTTCTCAGGAAGTCATTCCTGTGCAGAGCTATGGGATAGGATCCTTACATCCCTCCTTAAGCTTCCAGACATGAACATAAGAGCAACGTCAGGGTGGGACACAAGTTCGGTTGTGCTGGCAACCATGACTGGTAGATGTCAAGGGACATCAAAGACACTGCAAACAGGTTGTGAACTTTCCTCAGAGCACTCTTTCTGCCTCCAGTTCTCTGTGGCTTTTGCTGAGTCAGAGGTGGTGTTTCAGAAGAAGAATTTTTTTCCTAAAACCTATCCAGTTGTGTTTTGAACCCAGGTAAACAACCTGTCACAGTGACGACAGCTTAGCTATGCTGCTAGTGAAGAAATATCTGTTTTCTTTACTACTGAACAACCTGGTTTCGCTGGCATTGACTCTGAAGGCTGAGTTTAGGATTCCAGACTCCATTTATCATCTCTGGAGATAGATATGCACCCTCAGGGAGCAATTAATCTCATCTTGGTCTGCGTGTTTCAGATACAGGTGAAAGGCTGAAGGCACTCACTTCTCTCCCCACCCTTCACCTCCTCCCTCCCCCCTGTAAAGGCAGTCTAGGTTGACTAGCTCAGCTTTAGAAAACTAAATTTTAGACATTCGGGCTGAGGCGATGCCTACTTCTTTCCCCTACAAGTATCCAGTATCTGTGACAGCTTTACCAGTCATCACAGGATCACAGGTAACAACACAGATCAAGAATGCACCATATTTTTACGACTGCTTTATTACTCTGCTGACTGACAGAACAGGTATCTGTGGAAAACAAACAGCGTTTCAAGTCCAGCTGCAAGCTGCAGCTCGGGAAATCCCTTACCTACCAACTGTGCCAGCTGGGAGGAGATGCCAAGGGACAGATCAGTGACAGACTCTGTTTCTTACTCTCTTTTCCTTCCTCTCTGAGACAAGATGCAGGATCATGGATTGTAGGTCTGACTGTGACAGTTACCTTTTTATTTCTTCTCATAATAGCTCACCTAGGAGCTAATGGGTTACAAATAAATATTAATAGTGACAGTCATGGAGAAGCAGAAATATTCACCAGTATAGCAGATGTTCCATTCAAGTCCTCACCACTATCAGACACTGAAGACAGAGAATTGCATAGAAGCAAGGGTCTTAAAGTCCACTTCAGCATTTATATCACTTTATCGTGTTGTCTTCACCACAGGGAGGGAAACAAATACTTATTGCCTTCTCCATTCTTAGCCACCAGAGATCCTACCTCTCTCAGGTCAGTATTTCAGCATGCTAGGACTAGGATGCTAGTTGGTACAGCACAGTACAGACATGTCCAGCAGGAGTTGATATGCAGATAGGAATCTTATGAATAACCAGGTCTTGATTCAAAGAGATTCAGCCATAGATGCAACATAATACATTGCTTCCCTCCCTCTCTCCTGCTTTACTCCAGCTGAACACTATATTCTTCAAGGAGTCCATTTTTTTTTTCACAGCCAAACAGTTACTGACACAGGAGGAAAACTCTGAACACTCAATAAATGCAACATAGCTGAGCGGTACTAAAAGGATTTGATGAAATAGAAATATTCATGACAGAGAACATCTATTTTCTGCATTGAAATTCTTCTTATTCTGGTAAATGAGGTTTTTACAACACTCCTTTCCAGCCGGGATTTGGAACTTTCACAGCCAGAAACAAAAGGATTGTGAACCATGGTCCAAAATCAAGTGGAGGTTTTCTCTGAGAAAGGTCTCGTTTCATTTCTCCCCAGCAGCTGCTTGAACTACTACTGTACTACCTGAGAAAGAGTCAGTCCTCGAGACAACCCTCAAATTCTCCCTTTTGGACCCTTCCCCCATCTCCATTGCAAACAAAGCCTTCACCTCATAAGCACAAAGCACTTAATTTGATTTTCTCCCCCATAGGATTTACATCTTTGATGTAATTCTGTTAAGGTCAAAAGCGCCATGGCAAGGACTCATCTGGGACTTTGCGTACAGCTGTTGTGTTCCAGGATGGAAGAACTCACATTCCTCTGCCACACCCACATCTGCACTCGATTATCAATACTCTGATAAGTAACTCCATTGCTTTTAGACTGGTTAGGGAACTTCTCCACTGCTTATGTTCTTCCTCCATTTTCCCCGGGCTGCTTTACCTCCACTTGTATTTTTCACTTTTCAGGCCATGACATTCCTTATGATTCCTAGATCTCTGGATTCCTGCCTCCTACTCCTGTTGTTACTAACACACTACTCTGTCTGGAGCCTTATTTAATTAGACCACAAGAAAAATAACCGCAATGAAGTTACACCAAGGGTGTGACTTCAAGCCACAAGAGCCAGGAAACAGAGAAGACTGCTAAAAAAAAAAAAAGAGAGAGAAAGAGAAAAGCAAAAGAAAAATTAAGAACGAACTTTGTCCTAACCCTGTGGTGTCCCACCTCTAGCACAGCTATGATGTTCAAGCACAGTTTACACAATAGGGAGCTGGTCAGGAAAAAGCTTGGAAGGAGAAGGAAGGGCCCAGAGAGGATTTGCTGAAATTCTTTGGTCCCGTAGCTTTATTGCATGTGGGTTTAATTCTGTGCCAAGCTTTATGACACTTACATCAAGGTTGTTCCCCGCAGTGATGCACCATCAATGCTAAATCACCTACCCATAATGGAATTTACAATGATTTCACTGTGCCTTGGTTGAGAACATGTTATCATTAACTTCCCTTTTTTATTACCCTAAATGCCTTTCCAGCTCATAGAATATTGTGCTTCAGGAAGTTTTTTGCTGCCATGATTGTACGTCATTGTGTAAATTCAGCAATGAATACAATAGAGATTTGGTCTATCCCAAGGCCTCCAGGCACTGATGTAATAGAAATAATAAAGCATAATCATAAGGAAGAAAATGGCATGCAGCTCTAATGTGTGGAGTATGGAAACGGATATGGGTGACTGACGCTGATGCAATTCACTCTTACCAAATGGAGGCAAAGGGCCCAGAAAAAGACTTCTCCTGCACAGCATCAGCAGAGTTATGCCAGCTTCAATACGACCCTTCTCTAGCTGGAATGATCCAGCCTAGCTATTGTAACACAATGGAGTTTGACGTTGTGCCTTCTAAGGTTTGGAGTTTGTTTTTCCTTCCATTGGTTACTTGCAAAAAATATTTTATTTTACCAAAAGGAAAACTAATAGAGAAGACAGTGCTGTCTGATAGCTTGGATGCTGAGTAACACATTGGCAGGGCAGGGATCTGTTCCTAGATCTATTTCTCACCTCTTTGTGCCTCAACTTCCCCCTTCATGAATAAAAATTGGGTAGAAATGTTTACAAGCTCTGCACCTCTGCTGGGAATTCTGAGCTTAAAAAGATGTAGCTGGTTTCGAATAGTAAATACTCAAGCATTCAGAAATTGTGCTATGCAAAATGCAGAGGGCTAGTTAACTTTCTATTGATTTTTAATGGAGTTTTTTGTTTTGGTTCTCAGACTGAATTGGATCTCTGTGCCTGTGAATTATTCCACTGAGAGCTGAAACATGTAGTCATTGATCATGTCTCATTTCGTGCAGGACAGAGTGTTTCTCCTACCTGGGAAAGTGCTGTGAATCCAAATCTCAGGCTTATAGTTTTCCGGGACAAGCAGGTCTGTAGCTAGAAGGACATTTTGGTGAGAGGCTCAGTGTTGTGATTGGATAAGCTCAAAACCAGAGATAGGGAATTTCTCTCTGTAATGAACCCTTCAGTGGAGTTTCCTGGTTAATTACATCCCAGATGAGTTAAATGGCAGGCTGATTAAAAACAGAGGGGAACAAGGAGGTGAGGCAGGTGAGGCTAGGCAACTGGGGCATCTATAAAAGCAGGCAGAGTTAGACAGCAAGCTTTCTTTTCAGTACAGCTCATCTGGCAGCTGGCTGGAGTTAGCAGTAGATGAGAGAGGCTTTGTTAGTGGTGTATACCACCTACTTTTAGATATGGCTCAGTGGGGAACTTTCTTTGTTCAGTATGGGAGGGGTTTGGCTTTGGCTAGTTATCTCTTAGCAGATGGAGTCAGGCTCTTCAAAGAGCAAAGTTAGTCTCCCTATTATCTACCCTTCGGCATTTCTGCATGACTCATTGGTGTACTTAGTTGAATACAGAACAGTTATCAAGTCAACCACAGGATTTTGCAAACCACCTTAGCATCGTTGTAGGTATCTCAGTCAAACACACCTACTCTTTCTGCAGGTATATGGGAAGAAAATGCTAGAAACAGGTAAGTGATCTTCTATGGCTCTGCTTGCTGTCCTGTGCAGTGAATTAAGGGAAAAACCATTGAAGCTGAGCAATAGGTTACTATCTGCCTGCTTTCAAGTTTTGAAAGACAGAGACTAGAAAAAAATGGCAATATGATCTAATCTAGACAATCGGCTTGTGAGGAGAAACTGAAAAAGTGGGAAATTGAATGTGCTGCTTGTTCCTTGAGTTTGTAGACAGATGTACATGTGCAAGCAGCTTTTAGAGCAATCAGGAGTAAATGATGAGTTTTCTGCCACTAGATATTTTTTGCCAAGCACAGCCAGCTTTTGACAAAACATGAATCTTTCAGCAAGTAACAGAAACATTTACAGTTGGGAATATGTACTGGGGAAAAATGAGATATTGTGGAAGAGATGACACTTGAGACAAATCATACTGAGAATCAAGGAAGCTAGTTTCTTTTTCTGCTGCTTTCCCTGACCTCCTTGAGGACTCTGCATAAGACGTTTCCCTTCTGAACTTGTTTCCCTTTTGGCTGGAACTCACAGCAGAAGGACCTCCTCTGTGCTTACAGCACCCACAACAACTAACCTTTTGATTTTCACTGTAGTCTCTAAAAGTCCCCCCAAATAAAAGACAACCTTCATATTCTCCTTTTCCTTGGGACTGGAAATCAGTTTCTTTGCTGGACAAGCTGCTGGTGTCTTTCTCTGAAGAATCTATTCTGGCCACTGTCCCTGTTGTGTCCCTTAGTGCAGACAAAACTAAGCCTATCCTTCAAGAAAGTAATAGCCCTTCCTCCAGAAAAAGGGGTCACAGACCTGGAAAAACCACATGGTTTCATGAGCAGAAGAAATTTGAGGACAAGGGATCCCTGCAGGACCACTGCTTACACTGCTCCAGGAGAGTACCTGGAGAATGGTGTGAGCTGCCTGCTGCACTCCAGCTGGAGGCTGGCAGAGGAAGAGACAGGCAGCAGGTCATTGGCATCATCCGTTCCTTGAGCCTCGTCTGCCACCACCTGCAGACCCCTCTCCCTGCACACCTTGTGTCTATCATCAAGGCCATCTTGTCAGATCCAAAGCTTGATCTGTTAGCCACTAAGCTGTCCAGGTTTCTGTGGACCTCTGTGAGACACCGGATTATCATCTACCAGGCTAAGTGCTATATCTTTCTGTCCTGCTAGCCTAAGGGGCTGTTGTCATGTAGAGAGAATTTGTATGTGCTGAGGAGAAATTTCAGAAGCAACAGTGGGCAGAAAAAACAAGAAAGTGTTTCAAGAGTTGTGGTGCCAAATCCTGGGCTCTAAAGCTGTGTGTGCAGCAGGGATTAAGGGCGTGTCTGAACCTGTGGCCTTGCTGGCCATGCATGCTCTTTGCACACAAGAAGGCACAGGCTGAGATATAAAGTGGTCTTGAGGAGAAAGTTTAAAGTCAGACTTGCTGTTCTAATGTGGGCCCATATGCTTCCATCATGAGTAGTCCAAGAAAAGCTGAGCATGCTACAGCTCTGCAAGGTCAGATATGGGCAAAAGCCCTCTTAGAGCCTGCAAAGGGTGTGGGGGAGTCAGGGTCAAGCATGCTGATGATAACCCAGCAACACAGACGGCAGAACAGACCTGTGTTTGGGGGTTTAATCTCCTGCTGCTTCTGGATACAGTGCCTCAGCAGAAGCAATTGGGAGAGACTCTGTAAATTAGGCATTAGGCTGGTTTACCTTCCCCATACTACACATTTCTGGTGGCCTTAAAATACCTTTAGAAAGTGCAGGATATGAGTATGCAGTCAGAGCATTTTTCTACTGCTGGAAATGTTGTTGTTCCTGCACTGAGCTGCCCTCATTCTCCACTTTCTTCTCCCCTCTGAGATGGAAATGCGTGAGTAAGCTTATGTATTATTTGCAGGCTTGCATACAGGCCAGATCTCATGGTTGAATTACTGGCCAGCCACTCAGCCTGTCTCAAAGAAATGCTTTCTCTCGTGAAACTTTCCAAGCTGGTTTAATCCACCTTGGGTGGCAAACTCCATGCGCTCTTCCCCTGCTGGCACACACTTTGCATTCACCAGAGCCTAAATTAGCTCTGGATAATTCCAGCAATGTCTTGGTCTGTGGAGTGGATTCTCCAGCTGAATACATCATGCTGCATGCTTCTCCTCTACCTGGGTAGTCTCACAGTTCGTGGGCTGGGAAGTAAAGAGCCAAGAAGGAAAGGGGGAACAAGCCAGTTCTTAGGAAATATTAGCATATCCCCTCTCTCCAAGGCAGGAGACTCAGTGGTTTGAATCGGAGATGTCTCAACAGCTGTATCACAGGTGCCATCACAGCTGGGGATTCCTGGAAGGATCAAATGGATCTGTGTTCTTTACTTCTAGACAGGGGTGTCTCTTCTTTTCTCCATTCCCCTCTATCTCCAAAGTGTCACCTACACTTAATAGCCTCTTCTGGGATGGTTTGCAGCTGTATCCCTCTTTCCATCTATAGGGCCACAGATACTCTTATGACAGGATTCACCAGAGGGTGCTGTTACACATAACCTTTTACGTTTTTCCTAGCCTGGAAGGAGAATGTAGCCTTTAAAGCAGACACTGAAATGTTGCCTGTTTTAAGATGCCAGCTCCTCTCCTTAGTTGGAAGCTGCAAAAAGTAGCAGCTTTTCCCCCTTCTTCCTCCCTATTTGTTTGGGGGGGTGTGATGTGGTGGTTTTTTGTTTGGTTTTTTTTGTTTGTTTGTTTTGCTAGAACTGCCCAACAGGAATCGATTCTTGTTGCAGTTTTCATCCTCACACCCAAATTCTTAAAGTTTTGGGGGGAGTTTACTGACTGCCTCCATTCTGGGACTGCTGTAAGTAGCAAGATTAATTGGTTTTGCACTCCTAACCTGCATGCCACAGGATGGGTTTCTCCTGTGGTAGAAAACATCTGCATTTGCTATGGCTCCAGAGAAAGAATGATGCTCTGGTTTCCCTTCGCCACCACCATGAAGACCTCTGCAATTTTCCTTGAACCCAGAGGACCAGCTTCATTCCTAGCCAGATGAGGCAGTTAGGGACAGGCTACAAGAACTGTCCTTGCCGCAGCACAGGGCCAAGCAGCCTGAAGTAAGACAGATTTGTCAGTTCTGCCTTCCCTGAGAAGATGAAGGTGGCAAGGATGAGGCTGACTGACTGCTGTTCCTGTCAGCCAGGGCAATTTGACAAGCACAGCCAGAAGCATGTTGCAAACAGCTCTCAGGCTTGCAACAGAGACCTGTTTGTTTCCCCTGCTTAATTTGGGAACCGTGCATCCGAGCACACTTGGTATGTCTCCATGCATAAGCCTATACTACAGCCTATTGATTTCCTTCACCCTTGGCAAGAGTATCACAGCAGATTTTGGCATTGCCTGTAATCTCTTGAGCGGATGAGACTAGAAATTCAAATGAGAGCTGAACTTGCTGACTGTCTGCACTGCCCACATGATGGCTGCTCCTTTGGCTCCTGTCTGGAGCAAGTCAGCTGTCTATTTGGGCAAGAAAACTTGGGTACAGGGTAGGAATGCCTGGTTCCCATCTGTGCTCTGCGTCTACAGGCTGTGGATGAAACTGGTTCCAGTGACTTGGCTCTGCAAACCAGATCCGGAACATGAGCACATCTCCCAGAGGCCACATAGGTACAGGCTCTGTTATTTTTGATATATATCTGGTTTTAGTCTGGAAGCAAGCCCCTGGATGCAGCCACCTGGCTCCCCAACAGTACTGAGTGTTGCCTAGCAATACGAGCAGAAGATATTGGATCCATTTCTTCCCCTTCCTGTGCAAGAACCAACCAGAGAAAAAATGAGCTTATGGTGAGAAACCAACATCTTATTTTTGGGATGGCCTTTTTATCACCATAGATTTTAGTGGGAGAAGTGGCCACCCTTGCAGCAGAATGTCTAGTGCTCCAGCCTACGACCTCTGCAGAGACTTCTTTTTTGATTACACAGATTTGTTTGCAGTGTGGTTTCCTCTAAGCTTTTCAACTTGGAAGTGCTCTCAGTCATCTTGGATTTTCCTGCCCTGACTAAAACTAACCATAGCAAAAGATAACAAAGACAAATATACATTTGTGTAAAGGTAAGAAATCTGCTACAAGTCAGCAGATACAAAGACATCAGTAAATTCTATTCCATGATTGGTATGCTAACAAAAACAGATTTTTCCAAATTCCTTTATAGCTTGAAAGTCCACAGAAACCAGTGCCCTGAGCCATCAGTAATGGAAGGCAAGCAGTAATCCTAACAGTGGTGGGATGTTTATCAGCTTCTATGTGATTTTATTTATTTCTTAGAAGATTAAAGATTAGAATAAGGGCAAGACTCACAATAATATTCCCAGCTGACAGATACCTTTCTAGCTGATTCTAACTGGGAAGTGATGCTCTTTTTGAGTATTGTGATATAGTCTTTTCTCTACTTCAAATTGCCTGAAAGAATAGGCTTGAGTTAGCTCTTCTTGTATTGGTAAATTTCAGATATGCTTCTACTTGTGTCAAACCTTTACAAGAAATGTGAACTTCTCCAGCAATTGCACAGTGCTTAAGGTCACTGAAACAATTGCCAGGACATCTGTTTGATTTCACTGGATGGAGAACTAGAGCTCCAGCAATCAGTGCATGGGGGCCTGAATCACTGCTGCTAGAGAGAGGTGGGGAAGGAGGAAGTTTGCTTTCTTTGTGTGAGTCACTATATGATGCTGTCAGGCTCTGAAATGAAATCATGACAATCACATGCCTCCAGGAAATGGACCAGAAAAGGCTGCTGTTAGTGAAATTCATTAAATCCCCATTCTCCTACATGCTATGACCTTTTAAATGTTTTAGGAAGTCAGAGAATTATATTACTGAAGGGGTTACAGTGGCTTATTTTAAAAATATGGAAGTAAGCACATCCATCTATAACCTCTTACGGAGTCTGAAACATTTCATTCTAAAGAGTGCTGCATAGAAAACAGAACAGGCTTCAGAAAGGTAAAAAATCTTTATTTGTTCCCTTGACAACCACAAGTAAAACCTGGATGCTTAAACTGTTTTTGGAGAGGAGAGGTTTCCAGAAGTTCTTTAAGATGTGTCAATGATTAAAACTATGTTAATAGTGAGCCTAAAGCTAGTATCAGATACAATAAATTCTGTTTTAAGAAATCAGAAAAATCAGCATGGATTTACCACGCACAAATCAGGCTCAACCAACCTCACTGCCCTTTGCAATGAAATGACTGACTACACGGACAAGGTGAGAACAGTGAATGTAATATAGAATCACAGACATTTATCAATAAATCAAGGCTTTGGAGACATGGAATTCTTGTTATGCAGCTGAAGAAATATGGGCTAGATGATCAAACTGTTAGGTAAAAAAATTGTCTGGAGTGCTGAGTTCAAAGAATAACATTCCATGGCTTGGTGTCCACCAGTGGTGGCTCATAACTAACGGGACACCCCTGGGATCTGTACTGTAGTCAATATTTCATCAATGACCTGGATGATGACATGGAATGAATCCCCATCATATTTGCAGGTGATATTGAATTAGGGAGACTGGCTGATGTTTCAAATCACAGAACTTTCAGGTAAGATTGAGAAATTTGATGGCTGGACCAACAGAAACACTCAGAAAGGAAAAGTATACATCAAGTAGAATAACTCCATGAGTTGGTACTATCTGGGAAGCTACTGGGTGAGAAGCAGCCTTCTCCAGAAGGATTTGGGGATTACGATGGATGCCAGGTTGAAGATGTACCAGCAGTGCACTGTCACAGCCAATAAGGCAAATTGCCTGCTGAGCTGCATTAGAAGGAAAGTGACCAGAAGCTTGAAGGAAGCTGGGGGGATATCTGCCTTGCAGCAAGGCTACAACAGCTTGGTCTTCACTGTTTTCTGCCTCAGCTCACCTTGGATGCTCACTCCTCTGTCATCTCACACCAGCATCACTCTGTCTTTTTTCACATAGGGACATAAGGCAGTAAGATGAAAGCTACCTTGTGTACCATTCTGTAGATTTCTGTTACACCTATGGTTGAAGTGAAGACATATTTACATCTTGATTTGCTTCTGGGAGTTCCCTCCTCTTCCTCTCTCAATCCTCCCCCACACCTCAAAGCCTGCAGTCAACCTCAGCTAAATACCAAAAGACACCAGAAATGTGAGACAGCTGCTGAGATGCTCAGAGAAATGACCTGAGAAGAAAGAGCCAGGTGATGCATCCCAGGAAATGGATCCTGTCCTAAGAGGAAAATGCATTCATCATTCAGATAACTTCTGCCACAGAAAAGCCATCTGGATAAACAAGGGCAGTGTTACACAACCATTGTGCAGATCCTCATCTCTTCCTGGCTGGTTGTAGAAAGGCAGATGTGTAACACAGGGCTTCGTCTGTGGGCAGAGAGAGAAGAATAGGATACATTTGGGGAAGAAAGCACAGACTGGGATTTCTGAGGATAGCATCAGAGACTTAGTGCTGTTGTTCTTTCAACAGATCCTTTGCATCATGCACAAGACTCATAACTGGAAGTTAGTCAGTGGAGGTCTCAGACCAATGCAGTTTTGTGACCAGGAGCCATAAGACCAAGAGAAAAGGGGAAGTGGGATTCTCAGAAGTCTCAGAAGTCCACCTGCGGACTCCCACTTTCTTCAGCTTCTCCAGTGTTAAACAAGCCAAGGCTAGGACTCCTCACTGCAGGACCCACCTTCTTCCTACAGCTCAACACTGCTGCTGCTCAACCAAGAGCTGCTTTTAACCTGCTGGAGTCATTGTCTGACCACCCTGCACTACCTGTCCTCACACAGCAGCCCTGTGTCCCCACATCTCTCCTGGCTGCCTCTTACCCTGCTCCCCAGCCCTTTAGCGGGAGCTGAGGAATTTCCAGCTCTGTCCTCTATGTCCTGTCTCTCCCACAAGGAAGGAAGCAGTCCGAGATGTTTGTTGGCATGAGGATGCAAAGGAAGAGTCTGCTGGAAGAGTGGGAAACTGAAGTTCTGTAGAGATAATTGGAGCATTGTGACGATTTTCTACAAAACCAGCATGGAAGAGGGATAAATTCTCCCTAAAGATTCACAAACTGACTAGGGCCTGAATTTTCTGCCATGTTCCCATTTACAACCCAAAATAATAGGAGAAACTTTAACCCAAGAAAGCTAAATCTCACCTGTCTCCAGTGAAGGAGAAGTTCACTGAAGAAGCAGACACTTTGAGGAAGTGTCATGTTCAGTGCCGATTTTTCAGTTTGGAAGGGGTCAACACTGAAATTAGACTGACAGTTTCAAAAAGTGGATGAAGCCTATACACCCCAAAAGCCAAGCAAAACCTGAGTACTGCACAGATCTCACTCCCCCTTGCTCAAGAGTGAACGCTCTAGGCCAGGCTGAGAAGTCATGGCAAGCTGTGTGAATTCACAGATTGGACTGAACCCCTCATAAATAGTGGAATATTGTCCGAGAGAGAGGCCGTTATAAGAACGGGCTTGGAAGCTAGCTACAATATGGCAAATCTATCGAGCAGCTGAGATAACAAGAACACACGCAGCAGACTTAAGGGCAGAAGGAAATGGGTGTACAGTTTGTACCATAAATTACGAAAGGAGATTAAGCAGGGTGTGCATGGGAGACTGAATGCCATGAGCAAAGGTCAGGACTAGACACTAAAATGAAAAGGTACATGTGTGATGCAGCAGAAGCTGTAACTTAACCAGCTTATGGGAAAATCCACAAGGAGATGGGAAAGGAAATATTTTATTTGCTTCCCTGTTCCCCACCCTGCCCCCCCTCAAATACTGTGGGTCATTAGCTGGGACAAGCTCTGTGGATAACAGAACAGACTCTCCAGAGACTGAGTTCTTACATCCCTGCTCTGAGGCTGCCAGTGAAAGCTGAGGCATCTCAGAGGGCCACAGCATCCACAGAAATCCACATTCCCATTAGGACAGGCTTGGGATGCATGGCTCCAGTGCCTGCTTGTGTGAGAGACAAGCTGGGATGGTTGCTTGTCATAAAAATGAAGGCAGCAGGGTGCAAGCGAGATGAGACACTGGGACTGACCCGACTGATCCATATATTCCCTTGCAGCATAAAGGGAGATGCTATAGGTAATCCCACACTCTTCATTTCCTCCCAGTTTCCTCTGGAGAGCTTGGCACTTCTGGAGAGAGATTTAAATTCCTGCTCTTGCCTCATCTACATTCACACTGCAAAAGCTGGGGTTCTGACTCAAGGATGTTGGTCCCGTTTCAGCACTGTCACTGCAGGTTCCTCCTGCTCTGCCCAGGGGAAGAAGTGTGCAGTATTTAGAGAAGCAGCTTACGCAGCAGAAAATATGGGCTTCAGCCTTTATTTTTACTGTTCAAATCCTCTGTGTCCTGTGACATGGTTCCTCATTCACAAACAGTGAAAAATATCATTTCCTTGTACTGAAGATATAGAGCATAGACTATGAGATGCTTCAATACAGCTGTGGAAACCGTGGAGTAGTGCAGCTGTGGAAACTGTGGAGTAGTGCAGCTGTGAAATGTTGCCGTGTTCATATACAAAATTTATTCATACAGTGTTACTTGCACAAGAGATATGAGGATCAGTCTGTCAATAATTAGATTATTTCTTAAATATCAGGATTCTGGTATTCCCTGACTGATGATCTGGCCTTTCAAGGTATCTATCGATATCTTGGAAAGAAAAGCCAGAGGTATATTCCCAGCCTTCTTGGCAGACAGAGAAAGTTACAAACAATGAGTGAATATGACTGCATCTCTAACTGGAAAGCAAATAAAAAGGACCTTCAATTTTATTTTTTTTTTTTTACCTTAAATGCCTGGTCCTGCAATTCAGTGTTTTGGTGGCTTTTGTGCTCTATGGGGTTTGTGGTTTTCCAAAGCTTTTCTCTGAAGCATAAGCTCAGTTGCAGAACTGCAGGCAAAGAAAAGCAGCACGTTTTCATCAGGCACTGTGGTAGTCTGAACTCCTGGATGAATCTAGCCCACTCCCCTCCCCCCTGCCACCCTACTCAATGTATTTAAAATCTCCAAAGATCTTACTTTAAGATACCAGGGCTTCCCATTGTACGGGTTTTTATTGGATTTCAGGTGCCATTCAGTCAACCCCCTCAGCTGCCTGAATTCTTGAAATGCTAGGATTATATTTCACCTGATCTGGCACTGAACCATGTTCCCTATCTCACCCCAAAATTAATTAAACCATAAATTTTCAGAATAAATATGCAGCATCCACTATCACTGAAACAGTCTGGGCTTTGTTGAGCAAACTGCTGCAAGAACAAAGCTGTCTCTTTCTCTTTCTTTCTACCCTGTACTTCTCTTCTCTTGATGTGTATCAGCAAATACAGTAAATACAGTACCCTCCCTCCCTGTTGCAGAGAGATAATTCTTGTTCTGCTGTTGTCACCGTTTTATAGACTCATGAGAAACTGCAACAGCTCACAGGGTGAGATCCTGCAGGAGAGCATTAACTCTATGAGAATGAAGAGGAGGTGTTCTCCAAAATGAATACAAGTATTTTCTTTTTGCAGGCAGCCCTGGAAAATACTATGCTAATTTGGCCCTTACCTCAGTTTCTCATCTGTATAGTGAGTTTTATTGTCTGACACTGGCACTGAGCAGTTAAAAATCCATTAATGAAGGAGAAATGATTAGCTAATGCACCCAAGGAGATCATTTAGTTATGCACAGCATTATTAATGATAATCTTGTAGCTATCTCAGAACGAATAGTCTCTCCCTTTAAATCCTCCCTATCCCATAACCATGAAACTTAGGCTATGATAACAGTTTTTAAAGCTTCGAAGATAACACTTGTCTTTCCAAAACATTGCCTAATTAAAACTACTGAAGAGAAAATGGGTAAAACAGCAATTTCGATTTCCTATTCTGGACCTGTAAGTAGTCTGGAGGCTGCGGAATCTCTCTCAGGTCTGAAGAAAGCCTTACCCCTGAAACTTGTTTAATTTTATTTTCTAGATAGCTTGGTCATTCTGGTTAGAAAGCGCTACCTCTCCCCACAGTTTAGGACCAAGAACTCCAGCGCTTCACCAACATGATTCAGAGGAGACCTTTACCCTTAATCTCAAGTCTTCTAATCCTGTCGGAGCCCGTAAAGAAAACTGGACAGCTGCTTGGGTGGGAGACCTACACAGCATTGCCTAGTTGCCATAGGCATTGTAACTAAAGGTGGCATTTTTATTCCCTGAATCAACTGTCAGCCAACACCCTTGCCTCGTATTCAAGGTTGCTGTGGGTTGATAGATATAAATCTGAGCTCCTGACCAGCTCTGGTCTTTAGAAATACTCTAGTACATTTGATTGCAGCTCTGGTGCTAGTGCCAGTGTCCTGGCTGTATTCCAGCTCTGCTGATTTACACTTTTCTGATTCAAACTCTCTCTTCAGTTTCAATAGGATGCTGTGGTCTTCTTCAGCTCTCAAGCTTCTGTCTAGTGCAGATAAATGTTGTTTCTCCCTAGGCAAAATAAAGTGAGTCTTACATTTATTCTAGGGTATTTTTGATGAACGGTGCCACAGAAAAGTAAATGTGGTGGTTGTTCTTGCTGGGGCCTCACATCTTTCATCCCAGCTGAAATTTGAACTGATGTGCTACAGGATCTTGATTGTGGACTGAGATCCCCAGGGTATGGGGCCTCAGTTGTACACTTGCTGCTGCCAGGATGCTCCAGCTGGCCAAAGGGCTCAAGTGTAGAGCCAGGTGTCAAGATCAAAGTGTCATCTGATGTGGTAAGTTATCATTATCATCTGCTGGCTTGGTTCTGATCAGTCCCGAGGTTTGTATGCAGAGCCTCCCAGCTCTGCTAGCAAACTAGGAATGTGATGTCTTTGTGAAAAACACAGCAAGAACAAGCTCTTCTCTAGCATTTCTGTTTCTCTTCTCAAGCTGGGACCTAAAAAATAATACCAGAGGGATGGGAGTACAGAAGAGTTTTTACACCAGTTATTCCTTGAAACTTTGGTATTGGGATTCATGCTGGGTCTGAGTTTTCCTTGAAGGACTCTGCAGGCTGTTGTCTACTGCCTATTTTTCATCTGTTGCCATGGACAGATTGGTGAATAACTGTGCACTACGAAACCAGAGAGCAGATCCTTGGTTCCTAAGGCATTAATCAGCCCTAGTTTAGACAAGAGCATTTCCCTTCTCTTCAGTTTTTCCCTCCCCGCAGCATCTCCTGCCAGGATGTCCTGCTGCCTGCTGGAATTAATGTGGCTGAAACATCCCTCAGGATTCTCCTTGAGGTCAGGAACTCAGCCTCTGGATTCTCTTCTGTTCTCCTTTCTAGCCCCTGAAACTGGATGTTGAATTTTGCTTCATTGTCCCATTCTTCGTATTTTCCAAAGTCACTTCTCGCTGGCAAGGAAAGACTTGGAGAGGAGAGACAGAGGGGAGAGTCCAGGCCTGGACTGCCTCTTTGCCTTTGCAATTTCAGATTCCTCTTCTCATCCCAGAGATCATTTTGTCAGTGCACTATGATGTGCTACACCCCAAGCTGTTGGCACTTCCCAGCCCAAGTGTGTTGAGCTGTCCTCAAGTTTTCGGGGTTTCCTTGCCCTCCTTATGG
>Ga0065711_1029229_pt1 | contig 37039 bp, 14 predicted proteins | sample Hoacrofraction12_FD_59098 | JGI IMG/M metagenome (GOLD analysis project Ga0065711, IMG submission 59098) | Hoatzin crop microbial communities from Cojedes, Venezuela - Epithelial fraction 12 v2 (version 2) | ecosystem: Host-associated > Birds > Digestive system > Esophagus > Crop | place...
GGGGGGGGGGGGCTGCAGCTTAATTGTCTCCCTGGATAAATCCACATCTAGGAGGAGAGAGAAAAAGACAGCAAAGAGCATTTCAGATCACAGCCATGACAGTACCCTGTCAGCACAAGACCCGGGGCTGTCAGGTAAGCTGAGGTCAGCACTGAACCTGTGCTGCCTCTCCAGAAGGACATAAAAAGTGAGTGGAACAACAGCAACGTGACTGAGTGCACAAACCAAAGTCAGACAATGAAAAATAGGAGGATACAAGAACCACCACTGTGCATGAGGCTGGAAAGAGACAAAAAGGAAGGTCGCCCAGCACAGCCCAGGAGCAGTTTCATCCTGTTCGTCACAGTTTGAGGTGCACAGATTTGCACAGGTACAAATGCTGCGACTTTGTACAAACAGTATGTGAAAATCAGGGCTATCTCTACCTAGAAAATGCCAGTCTGTGCAGTACATTAGGATCCTAACACTTGGTTGCTTTGCCTTTGTTCCCAACAGACTAAAGGCTCAATCATTTGATGTCAAGATCGAATAAATGTACCTTATATGGAAGATGAAACTTTGGACCTAGAAGCTAGAATAAGGTTTTAGGAAATTTTAGAGATCCTCAATTTTTCTACTACTGGAAATGTAAAATCTGAAATTAATTTACCAATTTTACCAGAAAGACAGAAAAATAGAGGATTATAAAGAATGTATTCTAGTATAGGCCACATCCTGGGAAGTTTGCAAGGAAGGGATTCATCTGGAAACATCAAATTCTTAATGCAGCTCAAAGTTTGGCCATTAGGTTCTAGAGAGGAGATAAGGAAGAATTTGATTTAATGCACGCTGTTACAGGACACACTGATAACATCTAATTAAGCAAGCACCACTGTGGTTTTAGCCAGAGGTTAATGAAGCTTTTCATTTAAAGCAGTAACCAAGAACTTTATTCTATTGCAGAATATAAAGATTTTCCATCCAAAATACAGTTTACAAACAACCTGAAATCATAAACATTAAAATGACATTAGACTGAACAATGCCACGAAGGCCAAAGTCAAGGTGTTTGAGTGCAACACAGTTTCCTAGGTCCTACACAGGCAGGTTTAGATACTGTCCTTTCCGTTCTACTTCACCTCTGCAATACCTATCTGAAATTAGGATTTTTCTGACGCTAAGTCTACTGAACATCAAATATAATGTAAGCTGCCCAGAAAATTTTAAGCTGTAGTTCTTACAGCACCAAGGTCAAAAATTTGTGTTTGAAGTGAAATATAATTCTGAAAGATACGCTCTCTTGAGTTAAAAATTCCAACTTACCATATCACTATGGAATGGTTATGAAGTTAATTACTTTTTCAGATTAAAGGGCAAATCCTACTTTCAGTTTTCAGATCCTAATCACTGGATCTTTTCATACCTTTGCTGCTAGATTAAAGAACCATCTGTATGGTAGTTTCTGCCCATACAGGTACCTGTGGACAGTGATCAAATCACTCTTTCTTTTTTTCCTCTCCACAACCCAAACACATTACATATTGAAGCGTATTTCCAGTTTTCAGCTCATCTTCGAGGCTACTGTCCAAACATTATCCAGTCTTTTGGCCTCATCTCTGAACGAGCATCAAAACAGGAACAGGCTCACCTGTGCAGCCCTCTTAGTCCTGCTCCACACACTCCATTACTCATCCAGCGCTTGTGGTCACTCTTGTGCTCATACCATTTCAGCAGGTACTTATGCTCATTCGATTCTCCATCACAACACCCTCGTCCCCATTTCTCCTTCATTGCTATTCACTTTTCCTCCAGGTCCTTCCCCCTGTGGATGCGTGCTAGGCCATGCGACCCCATGCTATGACAGAAAGTCTCCATTTAATGAGGTTTGCAGTTTGTTAGTTTTCAGATTAGGTTCTGAACTGTACACCATGCCTTTTCTGTTCACTGTGCATTCAATCTAGGACTCATGGAAACCAATGGAAAGGTTCCTGCCTGCAATTTCAACTCTAAAGCTTATTGCTCTAAAGTGAAAAAAAGTTTGACTAAATTAGACTGCATAAATTAAACATTTCCTTGCATCCAGCAGTGGTTACACAAGGAAGGAAAGCCTGTGCTGACCTGTTAAAAATGCCGCTTTGGCGGTCTCTTTCATTGTTTCACTGATTCAAATTCAAACCTCCTTATATCCTACAGAAGATATTTTATTCTTACTTTGTCTAAGTAAAAGGACTTCTGCTAAAGATTTTTCATCCTACAGCTTCAGGGCCTTTGAAATTGTGTTCTGTATGTTTTGTCTCTATCAGCAGTTTCCCCGCATCAATCTACAATGAAATACATAAGCCACTTACACCAGAGCCTGTTCAAGTCATTCTGAAATTGATTGGCATATTCTGATCTCCCTGGTTTTCTTAAGCAACTCGAACCTTAATAACACACTGAGAAGATGAATGGGCTAATGAAGCAGATTGCACGATCTGCAATCGTTCCCTTGCAGGTGAAGTCCTGAACCGCTGACAGCAAGAGGATTTTTTTCCATATTCTGTGGTTACTTTTTGCTCTTGGTGCAGTGATCTGCTATGCAGCTGTCTGGCTCTGTGTTAGCTACATAATGAAGAAAAATAACATCTCAGTGTAACACTGATGATTAGCTTTTTGTGTGATTTAAAAAAAAAAAAAGTAACTTTTCCCTCTTTTCACTTCAATATTACAAAAGCCATGTCCACACTAAATGGATCTTTAATCTAAAACAGTCCACCAGAGTATCAAAGGATGCAGAAAATACTTCCACAGTACAACTGTGTACAGCTTATTTTTTACCCAAGGGAAAAGCATTATGGGTGAAGTGTAGTTACTTTCAATGTACTACAGTCCTTGACTGTATGTCACATTGCTTGCGCTGTGCTGTCAGGTGGAATATAACATTGTTATAATGCTAAAATTAAGGCTTCTGTACTAACTTGGAATGGCTGGAGGTTTGTTTTGTTTTTCACAGCACTTAAACTATTCCCCTTACTACCCCAGCAGAGATTAACTGGTCATTTAACTCTCTCCTCCCTGCCTTTTTTCTTATGCACAAACACAGGAAAAGTTTCAACAGGTTTTACACAGATAGAGAGGAACCAGCCCTCCATGCTCATGTCGCATTCCCACACCGTCTTGTGAAGGGGGGCCTAGGGCTTTCCAGCTTCTGGCTTGGGCAGCGAGCTCAGGGGTAGCAATCAAGCATGAATTTTTGAAGGGAAGGGACCTTCCTGGAGCTCACAGCAGAATGACCTTTGTATAATGAAACTCTTTCTCAGTGCATAAGGCTAGCCAGCTGTTGGCTTGAGGAGGCCATTCTGCAGTGCCAGAGACAAAAATACGTCCAACTCTCGCTGCCCAAAGCTGGCACATCCTACAATTTGGAGGGACTGGGTATATGATGCCCTTCTCAACAGCCCCAGGTATCTTCCCCATAGGAGGCTTTCCAGAATAAGCGCCCTTGCAGGAAACATGGGATTTACAGGCAGCCCATATGTCAACACGCATTACTGTAGTTCAGGTATAGACTTCCTACGGACTGTAATACAGCTGCACAGAGCCGGGGCAGGGACTTCATGGCTTCAGCCTGCTCCTTCTCCTAATGCTCCCACATCCTCACAGTGATGATAACACTTGGAACAATTCTACAACTACTCAAACACTTTGGAAAAGAACTCCAAAGTAGAATAAGATCAAAGGAAAGTCTTTCAAGCCAATTCTTCCTTTCTGGCACTCAGCACATGGAAGGGTAGAAAAGCAGGCTCTGAGTTATTAAAAGGCTTCAAACTAAAAATTAATCTGAAAAAGACTTTCTTTAAAAGTTCCAGAAAAAAAACATGAAGAAAAGATGGAAAAGAAAGCTTACTGTGAAATGACTGGCTTAACTGTAGATGTACACAAAACCACATATTTAAAGAATACTGCATGTACAGCATCAAAGTCAAGGTGCTAGAAAGCAGCATGCATCCAAATGGTTAAAAGCAACATCAAAAGACAGACCAAAGCTGTGCATGGAAGTTCCAAAGGCAACCTTAATTCTAACAGATTCTTGATCTGGTGTGTTTGACTATCACCTTCACTAGTACTGTTTGAAATTGGTTGTCTTGTGATAGTTCCTGGATTTTGAAAGAGGACATTAAAAATACAGAAATTCTATCATGTGGCACATAAAATATCTGGTTAATCAACAGCTTTAACCATCTGTGATTCATTACACAGATTTCTAACACTTCTGTTAATGGAATAGCTGACAGCACTAATACATTGCCATTTTCTGTGAGGATCAACATTACAAGCAAGTAGGCATTTTCTAGTAGATTTTCAGGTATTTACTGACTGTAGAGGAATCTCAAAGCTCTGCTTACGTACCCAACCTGGAAATGCCCATGGACATAACTGTTTCACCCTACTCCCCCTCATTACCATTTTGGTCCCGGTTTCTTCCCAGCCTCCCAGTCCCCATTTTCCATTTTGTGAGCCTCCTTTCCCTCCTAGTTTCAAATCAGCCAGCTTGTTGCAGCTTCCTCCTCACACCAGCCTCTCTCCTCATAGTATCAGAATCATAGAATTGTTTGGGTTGGAAGGGACGTTAAAGATCACCTGGCCAGCTTGTTCCATTCAACTCAATCCACTGCTGGAAGCTCAATCTCTTCTTTTTGGCTTCCTCTAGCCCAGCATTTGTGTCTGCTCATATAAATCAGATAGTTCCCTCTTCCATTCCATCATGGTGTCTACAAGGGGAAGGCAAGCTGGAGAGTTTAGCAGAGAATATGAAAATCAAGGCTGCCTGCTTTCCATCTTAATCCCGAGGGCAGCTGAAGTCAATCATTTATAGGGCAGGTCCTTTAGAGCCCCTATAGTTTGCAGCAGCATGCGATCAGTGCATGTAGCCCCAGTCAAGGCATGCACATGTCCTAAGAAGAGGGCAGACTTTTCGCAGTAGTATACTGGGATATTTTTAGTGGCTAAAATTGTCATCCATACTGAACTACTTACTTTCTAGAAACAGCAAAAAATGCCTTTATTTCTTCTTATAATAGCCATCCTTCTCAAAGTTTTGAGGATCCTGCTGGGCCTTAAATACAGAACTATTCACAAATTACCAAAAGGTGTTACTGTGGACAGACATACTTTCCTCAAGCCTCTTTGCTGAAAACATTGCAGCCATTTTGGCTGAGCTCTTTAAAATCACCCATCTGAGGGTGGTAACTGCTGAGGGTATAAATCAAGCTAAATGGTTAACTTTCAGCTATGTTCTAATTAGTAGAGAACAAGGTCTTACAATGGAAAGAATCAGGGAATAAGCGACTGTAACAGCTTACAGCTCAGTAACAAATGGGCTAACAAAAGAAAGTACTGTGAGAAGAATATGAATAATGTGTTTTATTGCATTCTTTTCTCCCAGAGTTTCTCCCTAGCCCCAAAATAAGCTCCTCCTGCTGCCTTCCTCAGGTGTTAGTGAGTAGCTGGGAAACAAATAAAGGATTGAATGAAAACACTGGCTATGCTGGACAACCTTGCTCCACAGTGTGCTGCAGGTTAACGGGAACAGCTGGAGCAGAGTGACAGGCTGATGGGAACAGTCAGTCATTTTGTTGTTCAGACTGCAAGGCACTATAGAACTTAAACAGATCAAAATGTAAAGAGACAGTAGTACCTATGGGGTATACAGACACCATGTTTACAGAAAACCCCCTTACCTGTCAGGCATGGCCAGCTGCATAAGGCAGGATATTTGTCAGAGTTTGAACTGCTCTAGAGCTTGCAAACCAAATTTCAACCCTCCTTGCAGAGAACTGAGCCCTATAATACTGTCCTGAATTCATTGATGCTTGTTTGTTTGGCTTCTGAAAAATTCAGGTAACAGACTGGTAGGATAAGGGAAAAGCACCTTCAAGAACCTAATAACGAGGAACAAAAAGCCATGATTTATATAATCAAAGTGATCTGTAGACTAAGTTTTCTTCTTAGCAGTTCAACTGCTAATTAAAAAATGGCCAACTGGGCAAAGCAAACCAAAAGTTCACTTCTCTGTAGAGTTAACTGAGCAAGTAAAAGCTGCCTAGAGCATCAAGTTACTACTGAAATTGCTTGACTGAAGTCAGCCAGCCAGGCTTTAAACCCAGCTGATGGATCCTGATTGATCCAGCTGCCTCCTACAGCTTCTTTCTGAACTGTAGGATGCCTGTACAGGAACTTGAATTTATGTTCTGGTGAGGAAGCTGCTCATGCCTTCATCGGCCTGATATTTCTTGTCACACGCAACAAAAACTCAGTGAGAGTACAGATGGTCTCCTTTACAAAGAATTATACCCACCTTTGTTTTTCTGGGTCCACGCAAAGAAGATTCTATGATAAAAAGGTTACTGGCCTGATGACAGCTTTTTGTTTTTTTTTTTTTTTATAGTGAAGTGGTCAAGTGGACAAACCTGTATCAGACTATCTCTTCGCTGTGAACAGTCATGTAACTTACAGAGAAAGCTACCTCCAAATTTGTGGAATCCCAGTCAGCTTTGTAAGCCTTAATAGTGTCTGCCCAAGAGCAATTTCAGATCTTCAGGGCATCCAGGATGCTTAGACTCATGTTCCCACACATGATGAAGCAGCTTTGAGAGAACATCCAAACCTGAAGCACCTCTGTGACAGAGCATCCAAAAAAGTTTCTTCCAACCTGGGCTTTTTGGATCATAGAATCATAGAACCATAGAATGGTAAGGGTTGGAAGGGACCTTAAAGATCATCTGGCTCCAACCCCCCTGCCATGAGCAGGGACATCTTCCACTAGACCAGGTTGCTCAGAGCCCCATCCAACCTGGGCTTGAACACTTTCAGGGAAGGGGCAGCCACAGCTTCTCTGGGTAACCTGTTCCAGTGCCTCACCACCCTCATGATGAAGAATTTCTTCCTTGTATCTAATCTAAATCTGCCCTCTTTTAGTTTAGAGCCATTCCCCCTTGTCCTATCACTACACACCCTTGTGAAAAGTCCCTCTCCATCCTTCCTGTAGGCCCCCTTCAGGTACTGGAAGGCTGCTATAAAGTCACCCCAGAGCCTTCTCGTCTCCAGGCTGAACAGCCCCAACTCTCTCCGCCTTTCCTCATAGGAGAGGCACTCCAGCCCTCTGATCATCTTCGTGGCCCTCCTCTGGACCCGCTCCAACACACCCGTGTCCTTCTTATGTTGGGGGCTCCAGAACTGGACACAGTACTCCAGGTGAGGTCTCACGAGAGTGGAGTAAAGGGGCAGAATCATCTCCCTGACCTGCTGTGCTGTTTCATTCTCATTTCAGATAAACAGGAATTTCAGTTAAGCGCAGTGATTTTGCCTGGATTTGTCTGGATTTGGCAGATGTCTGTTGGCAGCAGACCTGCCAGGCAGGTAGTTTTGGCAGGGAGCTGGAGGGAGGAGGAGTTACACTGCTTAAAGCTATTTCCATTAGGTTTTTCTGCCATCAACACTTCGTGTTCAAGTGGAGGTTGCCCAGTTGGCTGTGTTGTCTCTCAAAGGTGGCCTTTGCTTTAAACACAGACTTTGCTTTTGGTTTAGACAGCAAGAATGCTTTAGAGTTGCAGTGAAGGCTCCCTCAGTGGGTTAACATCTGGATAGGGTGCCCACAGGGCAGCTGGCAGGCAGCTGTGTGGTGAAGGAGAACGTGTGTTTATGCCCCTGACAGAAGCTGCTCAGTTGTATTAGTGCAGACGCAACGAACAGACTTCTGGGGAAGTCTGATCAGGCATAATATGCAAAAATGTATGCTTTATTTTTACACCAGAACTCTTTACGTGAGGCTGGGTAGGAATTGTTCTTGTAAATGGGCTATGTGATTTAACACGGAGTCACTTAGATGATCTGAAATTTGGCCATGAAAACTGGAATTTCTATAAGCAGAGACCACTACGGCATCAGAGTCTATTTTTATCCTGGTAGCACCGTAATAACAAGCCTTCAGATTTCTGTTGATTGCATCACTCTCCAAAAATTAGCTTTTTTGGATGAAATTTCTCTTGCTTGATCTCAGATAGAAAGTGAACAATTAAGTTCTGTTCAGTCATTTTTATGTCATCAATGAATCACCAAAACTAATGCTGACTTTGAAGCATGTTACATGTGTATGTCCATGAGGAATTTACTGGGACAATATATCTCTTATATTCCAGTTATTTCATTGACTTTATTTTTATAGGAAAAAAAATTGGGTAAAGTAGTAATGGTTCACTGACTATAATTGACCAAAACCCCACAATAAAACAAAGCCAGACTCCCAGAGCATTGAAATTATCTCATTTATCTTAAGGAAAAAAAAGTCAAAAGCACAAAAAGCATTTTGGTCAAATTTGATGTTACAAAACATTTTTATATTTATTTAATATCATGTTTTCCTACTCTGTAGTTATACTGTATATTTTCTGAAAAAATAATATGCAAACAGATTATTGCATAACACATCTCTTCCGAATTAGCCCAGAAATATTCACTAAATTAATTTTTTAACACAATAAGAAAAGTGTTTTAACATTTCACGTTTAAATTCCAGAGAGTTTTATCACATAAGATATTCTGTGGAAAGCAGCACCTATTTACTTCTTTGTAAGCCATTATGAGGATGGAACTAGCCTCTCAGACGAAATAACAGAGGTGATTAAAACACAAGCTGAATAAAGAAGCTCATCGAGTGGGTTCTTGCAGAGTGAGTATTTCACTTGGCTGTATGTGTGCAATATTTTGCATAATGGTCTACAGACCTCCTAGGATTTTGCTATTACAGAATATACATATACATAGTGCTGAGACACAGAGAAGTGGTATTTCACATTATGTCTATGCTTGTTTAGGGCTCACTGTCTATGTGGCATGAGTAAAAGTAATATTAAAAGAAAATAATTATTAAGCAGAAAATATTTCATTATGCAAACAAACAAAATACTGTATTTTAGTTTAGAGACAGTTCAAGCATATACAGCATATACATAATAAAGCTCAGGCGTTTGCTTTTTTTGTATTAGCTAAAGAAGCAGTCATGAAACTGTTGTATATTGGCTTAAAACTTGACAACCACCTAGTGCATTCTTCTTGCTCACCTTTTAAAAATACACAATCTGAGATGGATACATTGCACTGCTGCAGTTTACAATATATATTTCAAATTTACAAAAATACAGAAAAACAAGATTTCTTGCACTCAGATACTGAGCATTAACCCTTTGAGTACTAATTCCCACCTGCAACACTGCAGAACACATTCATCTGACTTACATGTTTTTATAACATTCTAACAATTATAATTGTCAACTTTATGTACACTATTAGGAAATATATTCCTATGTATTAAAAAAAAAGGTAGAGGCTAATAAACTGCTAATAACAGAAAAATAATGGTTTGAAGTATGTGAAGATTTCTGCACACACACACACAGAATCACAGACTGATGATCTCTCACGGAATTTTCTATTTCCTCTCTGCAGCAATGTAGCGATTATATATGCCTGTGTTGAGACATGACAGCAAACTTTTTCATGTGGCCATACAGAATTGTGCTTTTTCTCTTACTTATGGATGCACTGCTCACTTCCCACTGTAGACACTTTCCTCTCAGCTGTATGTTCCTATTCACTTTCTGTGATCCATTATCATTCTGCACCCTTCCTATTTGAAAAAAGTGGTTTAATTTCATACAGGGATAATTATGATGCAGTTCTGTACTGTGAGTTGATGCTTTGTGTCCAGATGTTCATGGAAACATGAAAAAATTTCTTGCCAAGAGCCTTGTTAATAGAGAATGGCACTGACCCTGGAATGCCCTACAATTCAGCAGAAATCATGAACATAAAGAATTTCTCTGAAGGTCAAATTTGCATTGAAGGATGCTAGGGGAGGAAATGGGTTTTCAGAAAGTAAGTGGTGAAATTAATAGATGGACTCTAAGAAGGTGTGTTTTTGGAAAATGACTGAACTTTCTCTTTCCTGACAACTCTGGACTACATTGATCATGTAACTGAATAGACAATTTCATATATACAGTTTCTCTGAACTAGAATAAGCTATTTTAAGAAAATAACTGTAGTCCTCAAAGAGTTAATGATAAAGCTGCTCTACCTTAACAGATGTGGAAAGGTTATCGTGAAACAGCTTATAGATTTGTTCAAAAGGCATACTTTACAAAGAAGTGTAAAACTTGTTGAGACAATTGCTATTACACTGCACAGTGTCACGTACAATGAGTAGTGCATGCTCTGTAAAGACATTAGAGTGGACCCTTATCAAAGCTATCATATAACCTTATACAAAGGATTGTGCCACTTAAACTAGTGCAGAGTGATTTTTTTTCTGTAGATTTATAATGCTCTAGATTAATATCACTAGGGTTTTTCACAGCCTTGTACAACACTTTTTTTTGTTCTTTTTTTAATACATGTAACACTAGAAAACAGCAAATGGTATATCCTGACGTATGTCATGCAAAATACAACCAATACAGCACCATAGATGTAACAGAGACATTACCTAGCACTTCTCTCCAACAAGAAAATGGACAGAACAGAGACTGTACATTACACGACTTTACAGGCCATATGCTACAGAAGATCCTTAGAGGCAGTATCACTTTTGTAGGTCTAAAAAGCTGTAATTTTATAAAATCATGTTTATCATTTCTACCACAGTCACTTCTGATTAAAATCCATGGCACAGTAATAATATTTTGCTACAAAAATAAGTAAAAGTTTAAGATGCTGATATGTTTATAAAAAGTGTCTGAAGTTATTACAGAATAAAAGTGAAAACAATGAATGAAAACTATGTATTTTAAAGAAATGTTCTGTGTAACAAAAGGATATTGCCTCTCATATTAAATTGTCTAGATCTTATTTTCTATTTACCTTTCAGAATAATTTTATAACTTTCTTTTAAAAATAACTTCACTTTAAAACTGTCACTATCTCTCTCTTTTAGACTCTTATTAAGAAAATGGAAATAAAGATGGAGAAGCTGTACAATTTACTGATGAGCTACACAAACATGTCATCTTATTTAGTTCGGAATAAAACCAAAAATAACAATGATTTAGGGGGGCAAAACCACGTTATGATGGCCCATGAACTACACAGTAGTTTCATTTTTCCAAGGGCCAGTTTTGATATTTCCTGTACTATCTGAGCTGTATATCATGGCTTCGTGCACGTTTCCCTTGAGAATTCCATTGTGATTCGTCGTGTTAAATGGCAATGACTGTGTCCGTGGGTGCATTTCAAAATGAGCTGGATGGTGCACAGTGTCACTTTCTGGCATTTTAGCACAACCATATATTACAGTACTTGCGTCGCTACTTTCAGGCTGGTTGACAGTAGGATATGGATCGCTTTTGGAGCAGCAGGCCCGTCTGTGACCTGACTGGCTATCATGCGTACTGTGGGGACTGTCTGTGTGTGAGCTGTGGATGCTGCCATCGATACTTGAAGGAATGTGATAGGCGTATTCTCTTTCACCTGCAGACCTATGCCGACTGAAATACCGTGGCTTAGTTCTGCTTTTCAGACACCTATGAATGTGCATATTGGGTCTGAAGGTTCCCTCGTTGTGGACATGAATGTGAGCTTCATCATCAAATAGCTGATCACAGTGCATTTTTGCACAACACGGTGTCACGGGCGAAAGGCAGTTAACATGATTTTGAACCGCTTGTAAGTTAGTAAGTTTGCAGTGGCTAGCCGCTGGATGATTAAACACAGCTGTTTTGTTGGGACATGGTGATTCCTGAAGACAAGGTGCATGAACTTGAGTGTCACCATTGACATTAACCTTTGGGCGCACATTAACTTGGACAGAATAGGTGTTTCTTCTAGATGGGCAACAGGACCACCAGCAATGCCACACATCATCTCGCTTTGCACAGTGATGGATCAGGATGAAAAGCCCCAAGGTCACACAGAAGGCTCCGTAAAGACAGCTAAATATCATATCCAAGAAATGACCTTGAGATACTGCAAGTGCTCCAAACGTCCAAGTGGCAGTAAACAGGAACAAAGTGAATGCTGCGGCTCGAAGCTGAGCCTTAAATGAATGCTCATTTTCCAATAAGGAAGAAGAAATCATGGAGCAGGTTGCCTGGGGAACGGACACAGAGTCTGTAATATGACCATGGCCCACCTCCATACTTGGCATTCTCTGTGGATCTTCTGTCTTTTCCTTTAACTCGTATTTGCGTTCAGGATGGCGCTTCAGCTGCACATACGTGCAGAGAAAGTAAATACAAGTGACTAGCACAATGAATGCTACTGGCCCATAAAAAGCACCGAGACTAGGCTCCCATGCCATCCAGCAACTGAAAACAACAAAAAAAGAGAGTCAAGAACATTTTCTAGCTCACATTAGATGTGATGGACAACTGACCGGTGTGAAACTGAGCTTTCTGACTAACTTGTATGACCCAACAGTGTCTCAGAATTTTGGACATGTACGTTGTGCAAAAAAGGAGTGTGTCTTTAATATCAATTAAGCTGAGGCATCATTTTCTTATTTTTTAACAGAATAAAATGTCTGGTATAATTTACAGAATATTTACGCTGAAAATTTCCAAGAAATGTAGGTCAGTTTAGAACCTAGAATTGCAGTGAAGTGTAAGACCATTTGTGTCAACCCTTTTTCCTACTATTAAAAATGTCAGCGCTAATGCTTTGATTAAAAAGCAAATGAGGCATAGTTTATACAATCTGTGTGAGCAACAGAAATGTCAGATTTCAGTGGTTTATATCAATGAACATTGATACAAACTCTTAAGCCTGAAGATTGTTCTTATAGAATTTTCTTGTTGCCAAAGTAGGGAATAGCCTGAGTAATAAGAGAGGCTGAAAAAAGACCTCCAGCTGAACAGTCACTGCTTTCTGCAGTGAACGGACCCAAAAGATATATGCTATTTCTGAATTCTCCACTGAAATTCCTGGGAGTTAATTTACATCAATGTGAATGTCCTCAGAAAAAATAAGGAAATTGATGGTCTCTTCGTTATACACTGATAGCATTATATTATTGTAGCATTAGTTGCATTATTTGCTAGGCTTTAAATAATATAACCTGTTTTAGCACAGCTTAAAGTAGTTCAGAGGCCTGTATGAGCTGAGTAAGTCTCAGCCAGCTGCATAATTCAGTAGCAGTCTAACAGGACTGTCCTGAGGATGAATGATCTAATCAAATAAACATGGGGGAAGAAAACACTTCTGGCTAATGAAATCCCAGATGGAAGCTGGGGGAACTTGGGTCAGGGGGAGAAGGAACATTTGCCTAGTTTTCACTCTTCTCTATGATCTGCTTTTAACCACTGTTACAGACAGGGAACTGAGCCGGCGATATAAGCTCGTACAGCTGTTATTAGGTTCTTATACTCTAAATATTGTATGGATTTCTAGAAAAAGGGATGTTACTTTCCTTATCTGTTAGACTAGGACAAGAAGTAATGGGCTTAAACTGCAGCAAGAAAGATTTAAATTAGATTTTTCAGAAAGTTTCCTAGCTGTTAGGACAATTAGGACAATAAGCTGTTGGAATAAAGTATGGTCTATCCATTATCGGAGCATTTAAAGCACCTCAGATAAATAACTGTCAGGAATGGTTTGGATATAGCTAAGTTCCCACTGGGTCAGAAAGACAGACCAGGTGATCTGTTATGATCCATTCCAGCTCTAAAAGTGACACTGTGTGACACTTCATACTCATTTAGGTGTGTGTGATTGGTTGCAGTCCCTCCAATACAGCAAGGAACCTTCTGATATCACATTCTTCTCAAGCCAGGAATCATCTACAACTTGCTATAGAAAGGGCAGAATGAATTTTTCTCCCAGGCTGAGAGCTTCTCAGCTAAGAAGGGGCAGTTCCACTGGGTATTTATCACAAGAAACTGCAGAATAACTACTTCAAATTTTTAAAATCTGAACCTTAAACAAAAACATACACACATTTATTAATGAACTTAGAGACACTCCAAGGAGCATATATTTTGCTGTCAGACATGCACATGAAAAGATTCCCTGAAAGATATCTGGGAAGTTACCACCTATATTATTTGGATAAGCAGAGAGCACAAAGCTACATGAATACTTGAAGGACATTTAAATGCTGCATATTTAATGTAAAGTGGAGAATGGAATGCTCCCCAGTGGAACAGTCTCTTGGGATGCTCTTACTTCAAGTGGAATCTCATTGTGGATCACTTAAAAAATCCGTTCCATAAGAAAAAGTTCAAGTCTGTGCATCTACATTTACTGTACTACTACTATTAAAAATGAATAAGACATATAACTCATTATGCTGTTGTTGAATTAGAAGTTGTCTTTTTACTCAGTCTTACAACCATCCCTCACCCGTGCCTTGTTTTCTGTACAGACTGTGGTACCAGGTATTGATTTGCTATGATTAACATGATTAAAGAAGTATAACCTCTGTAACTGCCAAACCGAAAAATGTCTCACATTTATGAACATAAATAATTGAGTCTTTTAATATACTGTTGATTATAAGTGATTGTCTAATTGGAAAAGTTTGAATAAATATATGAAGATGAGTTAGGCCCTAGGCAGAGCAGGTAGCCATGGTATGTACTAATTTATTACCAGAATTTAAATTTCAATTACATATAAAAATGCCTTTAAGGAGCCAAATGTTTACTTACAAACCATTCTCCTTCTCTTACTCAGAACATAACTAGTTTCAAATCTATTACAATAGATGCTCAAAGCGGTAACTAAGAGTGATGTCCTCCAGAGTACTAGTGCTGGCAGAGTACTAATATATCCATTAGTGTGCCAGTCATTGCCACGCTGATCATTTACACAGAATGTATTTAACTTTGCAGTCCAATTCACCTTCTGCTACACTTTTATGGAAACACTTATTGTACTTTATTGATATCTCATGTTTCATGCCAACAATTAATAACAATATGATGCCTGGACAGCTTGTGGAGGTATACTGTACACTAACACTCTGGTACACTAGAGGGCTATGTCAGGATTCCAAGACATCATGAGTGGAACATTTCCAGCTGGTCAAAATCCAAAATACTTTTTTTTTAAGAGAGGGATTGGGGTGGAGGAGGTTGGGGAGGGATTTTTACTTGCCCTTTTTTCACGTAATTATTTGTAAATTAATTTAATTAAGTCTCTTGAAGGATATAAATTCAAGGTAGATAATAAATTGAAAGTATTTAATTAATTAGTAGCTCCATTAAATATGCTATCCATGAAGTATTTTTAATATCCTTTCACTTATTCAGATGTAAATGAAGAGTAATTCTGCAAATGAAAAGTGATTCTATTGACAGTAATAGAGTCAAATTGGTAGAGGTGAAGCAGAAAGCCCCAGATTAAGACATTACTCTTTCATAGCTATTATTTAATAAGATTTCGTAACAGATGTCATCCCAAATGGCACATCTGTATCCTTTATGAAGTCAGTTACATTTATTGGCCTAAGAAAAAGAATATGTTTTCCTTAAAAGTTTAATGATGATAGCTTATACTTACTATGGTGCATTGCCTTCAATCCCATAATTATTGATATTGGTTGCTGCTGTAATCCCACATATAATGAAAGGAACTCCACCACTAATCAGGTAAAATCTGTTGAGAGATAATATCTTGTATTTTAATTTGCCTGACTTGTAGCCGAATACTGCTTTTTAAATAATTACACCTTCTTGAAGAATTTTGAGTATACAATGTTGCTGAAACATTGAACATGTCCCTAAAACCAGAAAATCAAAGAATGAAGTATTGTCACAATAAACATTGTACTTATGAAGCAAACAGCAGAAAGCTTAATATTTCATATTTCTATGGACCCACTTTTAACAATCTCTTGATTTACGTCTCTAGTAAATGTAGTTACTATTGCGGTCATATGATAAAAAAAACCCTTGTCCCAAATAACATCCCAAATAAAGTTATTCTACTCACCTAGATATTTATTTTTAATAGTTATTAAATATGTAAGTATCATAAATTAAAAATATTCAGACAAAGCACATGTATTCACTTTAACCCAAAAATATTCTCAGGGAAATTCAATGAAATCACAGAAACATTTTCCTAGCTCCTGGATGACAAAAGACTTGAAGTTCAGTTAGGCAAAGAGAAAAGGGGCAGTCCACTTGGCAAAATGTTTTTGTTTCTGCACAGAAGAGCAATCTGAAGAAATCAGGAGGATTAAATATCCCTTTGCATATACCACACTTTCCTTCACTCATTCAATACCCAGCCTTGCAAATGCTTTAAAATGTGAGGACTCTAAGACTTCAGCAGGATCTCAGAAATATCCAAGAAGAGTGTTCAGCTAAGTGTTAATCTTTCTCTAAAGACTTGTATTCTAAGACTGAAAGCACATAGTTTCACACCCCTTTTAACTGGTTAATTGCCATCGAACTACTTGGAAGCAGCAGTCATTCCAATGTATGATCATCAAGCTACAATAAAGACCTAGGGGATGTCTCATTGTAGTTGGCATCCTGCATGTCTATACTCAAATCCATCAAAATAAACTATCATCACATTTTCCATTTATAAAAGCAAAACACAAAATTATGCATGGAGTACAGCACTTCCACCTCTGTGGTCTCTGAGGTGGAGAGCTCCAGTACTGGTGCATGTGAGGCTACTGCTGGAAGGAATGCTGCTCAGTGATAAAAAGGAAAATATTCCACTGCACCTAGAAGCTCAACTGGTTCTCTGAACATCCTGGCCCATTTCCTGGCTTAACCAATGCTCTTCTGTCTGTAGACAAAATTAGTTTCTTTTCAAGCCACTCCCCTGATGCAGAAAATAGTATGCAGGGATACAGACACTTCCCAGTCACTGATAACTACGTTGTCCATCAGGACTAAGAGGAACCTGATACTGTGTGGGACACGTTCTGACCAGAATCTGGCCACTAGTTTTCTATAATGTGTTATAAATATTGGGAAATTTCACAGTCATGGCAAGGCAGGATTTTTACAGAAACAGAGGTATAGTAAGATTAAATAAATCAGCATTTAAATCAAACACAGAATTAGTCTTAGAATTTCTTGACCTCTTTACCCACCTCCTTCCAAAGCAGAATTAGAGGCCAGGCCTCAAAAAATTTAATGTTAACTTTTACAGTCAATCTTTGTCCTAATGGTCTAAACTGTAAACTGAGCAGAGAAAATCATCCTCCACATTTATCAAACAGACCTCCAGATTTTGTAACTTCAAAGTCAGTAAGTATATATTTTTTCTTCAAACTTGGCTTATTCTGTAGAGCTCAACAAATTCCAATGAACAAGCTGCCTCCTTACAAAATCCATTCATTCACTGAAGTTTAATGATTGTACACATCTTTTGACTTGAGCATGTTGAATAAGCTAGCTTAATAGCTTATTATTATTTTTAACAAAGACATGTTCAATGACATTTTTGAAATTCAGGAAATGACTAGGGTAATCAATGAGGCATAGAAAAGTTAATCCCAATTTATCTAAGAAATAGTAAGGAGCAGAAGAATAGCAATACAGAAGCAAGTATAGCAAACTGCACTTCAAACTCATCTGAAGTGATTACACCATAGAATCCACCTACAATGCAACCTATAATTTCTTTTTTTGCAGTGCCACCACTTTTTACAGATTGGATAAATACATTTAAATCATATCCTTATCTAAATTCTCAGACAAGCCAGTATTTGGGTGTCAGATAATCTACTTCATATCTCACACTTTCAGCAGGCTGCTGAACACTACAACAGTAGCATCAGATGTTCTGGAAGCACTTAGCTACACAGTGCTTCAGAAATGTGGCAAAATCTAGCCAAACTCCTGTCCTCGCTCATCGCTAAGAGAAAGAAAATACATTCTAGAAATGACATAAGGTGAAGTCAAATGGTTTCAGTGTACCTGAGGTGCACTGTACTGACAGCCAGCACAGCACACTGCCTGTCCTGTCTCACTGGGGAAAAAAAAAGTAAAATAGCAAATACAAAGGACAGTGTATACAACTGATTCTTCATTGGTGGATTCGGGATTCTTGAAGGGTGAAGGGAGAAAAAGTCTGCAAATAGAAGAAAAGTCAGCAAGAGAGGAATGGGATTCAAGTAGAATGAACAGAAAATCTAATCAAAGAAATGGAAGTTAAATTGTGAAGCAGGAGTGCATGCTCTTGCCCATCTGTGTGAACTCATGGATACCTTAAACAGTATTTAAAGAAGAAAAGACCACACTGGAAAGTCAACAAAGAGACATTGCTCAAGAAGATCCATATACATGTTGTGAGGAAGTACACTTAAGAAATTCAGACCAGTCTTTCCAGACATTAGTTTCTATGCAATCATTAGTTTTTATCAGTTTATTCTTTTTCACCCAGATGAGGTGTTTAGGATAAATAATCTTGAAGAAAAAGCTGAAGTAGATTTGATAGGGCATGAATAAAAAGTAAATAAAATGCAGACAATAAATAGCTATGCTTCATACTTCTAGAAAACCTTCTATCTAAGAGAATTAAGGTGCTTTGTAACATTAATTTAGTCTTACAGCCCCAAGTGGCTGATAAACATTATTCTCCCTGTTGTACAGATGAGAAAACAAGCAAGGAGAAATTAAGTGTTCAGGGTCACGCAGAAAATCTGTTTCAGAATGAGACTTCTTAATTCCCATCCTATATTTAAACACAAGGCTCCTCTCTATTACTGTAAATGAAGGGAGTTGGCAAATCATGGCATCCAGGCATTTGTCTCCAAGCCCAAGAAACATGATCGCCTCTCTGTGAGTTCAAGCAGGAGGAAAAAAAATGTAATCTTCTCTGAAGGATCCCCTGGTTAGGCTGCTTCCCTCCCAGTAATCACTAAGCCTTGCCAATGACTGCCTGCTGGTTACTCCCTACGAAGCCTGACTTGTGGAGGAGGAGGCTGTGTGTGCTATTCCCTGTGCACCCCTAATACTAACATCCACTGGTACTTAGTATAGCACTGCCTGGGCTTGTACACAGAGCAGATTTTGCAGACCATTTAAAGTGGTCCGAGGGCAAGGGTTGCAACTGGAGAGATGCTGGGTTCTGCTGCTTTTGCTGCTGTAGCCAACTTTTGGCATCTTTTCAGTCATACAACAGCAAAAGTAAGGGGCGATACTCCTGTCCACTAATGCTTGTTCACAGAACAATATAATAAAGCACTACCAGAAGAATGGACCTTGTAGATTGAGCAAGTACTTGCTTTTCAATCATTTCCCCCCCCCCCCAGTATATTTTCTTATTTTGAAAATAATGATAAATCTTTTTCCTACGCTCTTTGCCTAACTTACATTTACTACTTCCTCTCATGACTGTCTTTTGGTTTTAAAGCTTTAAAGGTCTATATCCTTTGGTTCAGTAACTAGCTTTTGTCTTCCAATTATCTTTTCTACCTCTGAGTTAATTTTGTAATTTTTCTCATTGAGCCAGTGGGCTGTCTCCTCCTCACAAAAGCACATGCAGTAACTCAGGACCCAGAGCCAATTTCATCTACTTGTGTTACTCTTCTACCATTCAAGAATGCAAATGGTGATATTCAGGCTACTGGTAATGAAATTCTGTAAGCAGTAGTAAGAAGACAGAAGAACCCTGCTCTGACAGATGTGACTGTTATGCTGGAGCCAGCTAACACAGATGATTTGGCTGCAGTCAAGATAGCTGTGCATGCAAATCTTTAAAGACTGGGAAACCACAGGGAGGAAATCAAAACTTTTTTCCAGCTAAAATTTGATCTTGACAAGCAGTTACTTTATATAATATTTTTAAATTATTTTACAGGGAAAACTGTAAACTATCTGTGAGATGATTTGGAGTTTTGAAGCAATTGCTAAGCTGTTGCTTCAATAGCCCTTGGGAAGAGTTTTTAAAATTTGTACATTGCTGTTGTTGACCACCCAGGGATGTCCTAATGATTCCTAGCAGGCTTTCACATCAGCATACATTTATTTCCTGAAGCTCATTCTCTCACATCTTCACTAATATTGTTATCCAAGCTAATTAGATTAAGGCTAGCCTGGCAGGCCTCAGCATGCTGCACTCGCATCTCTTAGCTGCAGTGTAGGCAACACCTATGGCCTGAAAACCAGGCTATGCAGACACGCTCAAATGATGTGAGGTAATTTGTGGGGGGAGGAATCATACTCATTGGACATTAGAGGGAACCCCTAAGTTCCTGCTGCAGCTGCCTGAGACCAGTAAGTACAATATTTTTTATTGCTACATGCACTGACATAAACACAAAAAACCCCCAACAGAGCAGCAGACAGTGCTTGAGGTGATGTCCCTCTGTTGACATCATCGTTTGCTGTTTCCAGCTTCCTTTCAGCAAGAACTCATCTTGTAAGGCAAACCCCACCACAAAACGCTGGGAGCTACATAGCCAATCTGATAGAAACAGGATAATGTCAGCAAGAATGACTGCAATAGCTGGCAGGCAGCATCCATTCTGCTAACTTAACGCACTTATTCTTCAAAGTTTATTTCCATAAATATTATTCAGTAAGTCAGCAAATAAAAGGAGAGCACTACCCAGTGATGAAATTCTTGCTTAAGTGTCTGGCTATTCCCTAGCCCAAAATTGTTTCCAGATTAAGAACCTTGGCTCTGGAATGAATTCTTGGAAAAAGGACCAGACCTTGGCTTTGTGGGTGTAACATAAGATTGATTTGGAGTTTTTTTCTGTAGAGGTTAACAGAATAGCGATGTATCAGGAAGTAATTTAACAGCTTCACATAGTCTTTATTGCAGACATTACTTGATTAAAATAAAATATATATTTAAAAGTATTCCTCTCTGCATGCACTAGTCTAGAAAGGTACATGTTAGGTACCTAAAGACATCAGTGAAACATTAATTTCTTTCCCTCAGTACAAAAAAAGATTCATCTGTTTAGATCTCCTCACTCCTAGCACACAGTTCATATAGGAAGAGATGCCAATCTGTTAGCGACTTGCAAAATAAACATGAAAATAGAAGTCACAGCAAGATGACTTTCCCCTTTATTTTTCCTTGAGCTGGGATTTGATTTTAACATCTTTGTGAAAATAATCCATATAGAAAATGGTCATTAACTTCTGAGCTAACCAGATGCCACAGTTCAAGTACCCGGCAGGCAGGCAGACAGATAAGTAGCTGCTCTGAAGAAAGCTGATTTTATGAGCCTGATTTTCAAATTATTCTTCCTGAATTTTTCATGCATCACATCATTTCATGGTCCTTTTTTGTGGCAATTTTGATAAAATAAAAAGAAGACTTTGTAGAAATGATGGGATTTTGAAAATGTACTTTTCATTTAAGAAAAGAAAAATTGTCATTTTGAATCCTATTTGCAGATAGTCTGGACTTCTGAACATATTTACAAATACCATGTTAGTTTTGCTTCATGGCCTTGCTGAAGAGAAATAGCCTATATTTCTTAAGTGCTTTCTTCCCTGACTGCAAAGTAGAATATAAACATGCAGAATACATTAAAAAAAAACAAACAGGAAAGACAATCTACCAATAACACTAAAATAAACTTTACTATTGCAAATCAAACTCTAAAAGGTAAATAATAGCAGAATTAAGAGTTGTGCGAGAAACTCTATTTATCACCTTTATGTGGCAATATTGTTATTCTTTTTAACTACTTGTTCACCGTCCATTTTTTCTCCATAAGATGTTTCACTCATTCAGCATGGAAGGAAAAAAGATCACTGGACAGGTAGTTATTGATTTCTATGTATATCCCTGCTTTCTAGATCTTATTGCAAATTAAGAGCTTCACAAACATTAATTAATTAATATTCATAATGTTTTTGTGAGAATATGTATAATCTTTTCCATTTAGAGGCAGAGACTAAAGCAGAGAGAGACGAATGACAAAACCATTAAGACAAGTCTCTGCAGATTTGTTTGTTCAACATGTCCAGGCCTCCATTTGACAAAACCAGGCTGTAATTTTTTATTAAAATTGGCCATGAGATAAGAATTTAAATACTTTGCTGGATCTGCCCTTAGGGACTCATAATATGGGAACCTGGGCAGTAGTGTGGGAGAACGTTAATCAGTGTCAGAAGTTATGCAACCTGACCCATGAAACGGCTTCAGAAACACTTGCCTCTCTCATGCAAGCCCACTGCACTAGATATTCATACTGAGCTGCTCTTCCTTTCTGTCTATGTCAGATGATGTCTCATGCCCTGCCATTCATGTAGTGTGAGTTTAGGCGTTACCAGTGAAGGAAGCCAAGAGGATGTGCTGAAGCTATTTCTATTCCACTTCCTTGGTTAACACCCTTCATGGCTAGTGTAGCCATTATGCATGCTTTGGTATTTTGCAGAGGAAAAGGAATTTACAGACTGGCAGTACAGTTGCAGCTTGCTTTACCATGACCCTGTAAGACTGTCTGAACCAGCAGAGAGGACAGAGAAACAAAAATGCATATACCAAAAAAAAATAAAAAAGAATTCAAGAACTCTAAAAAATGTTTAGAGAAAAATTCAGAAAGAGATGGGTGTTTCATTTACATAGAGATAACTGTGCTGTCTCTTGGTGAGCTAGGCCAACTTGAAAAGCCATTGTATCTAAGAGGCAAGAGAGACCCTGCCTTTTTCTTTTTCTGTTTTGTGAGAGAATGCTTTGGGGGCTGTTGGAAATCATGGAGAGAGATGATTCTTACAGTGCATTCCATGCTGCAGTTTAGCTCTGTTGACTTCTATCCCCGCTCAGGCTTAATGAATGAATAACTTACGTTAGGGTAAGGAGGTACTCATGCTGAATGTACTTCTGAAGGAAAAGAAGTAAGTAAAATGTTAAGCAGTAGGTTGATGAGAAAGAAAGTATATTTATTAGTATTTCTTTAAAGAACCTATCTATATTTTTAAAAGTTTAAGAAGAGCATGAGGCTCACAGAAAACTGTTTATGTTAATGCTTGGATAGAAATAATAGGAGGAGAAATAATATTCATGCTTTGAGTATTTTCTATTTGCACAACCATTTTATCGCTAGGGAATACAACAGGCCTTTCAATTCTGTTTCCATAGTTAATTTCTAGTAGTAAAATGGTTGATACTCTTGTTCTGAGCAATTCATTGCTACCGCATTTTTCCAGGCATTTGACTACTCTGGTATAGAGCTGTTAGCTGAAATTATTTTGCAGTTCCAGCCTACTGAATCAAACACAACTGCTTCACCGAGCATTGCAGTATACCTTTAGAAAGTCAATTACCATCAGGATGTCCTTCTGCATTTCAAAGGGGAGAAAAGAACCATTAACCTATCAGCCCTCATCAAGACAAGAAATTCTGATAACAGCCTATATATGACAATACCATTTTATATAATATGAAAGTGAAATGAAAAGTAAAGCATGCAAAGGTAGTGATAAGTGCTGTACCCTTAAATTAATTAAATTAAATTATCACATATTTAATACTCCATTCACATTATATTAGTATCAACGTTTTATGATTGTCGGTAGAATCAAGTTAAATTTTAAATAGAAAATATGGATTTCTGTGGTTTCACTTCATGTAATGTTTCATTAAGCCTGCCAAAGTAACCGAATGAAACAACTAGCAGGAGGACATATATTTTAATTTGGATCAAGTGTGAAAGTCACTGACAGGGGGTTCTGGTTTATGTTCTTCTATGACTAAATTTTGAAATCATATTTTTTAAAAGGAATTTATGTCAATCCTATATTTTACTATGGCAGTCACCAACACAAATCCCTGAATCCCCCTGTGTTTCACGCATTGTTGAATTTGACGCTTGCTTTGTAGGCAACATTTTTTTTGTCAAAAAGAATGCTTTTTCTTCTGCAGTAATTTTTAAAAATTTCAAATGGACGAGTCAAGTCCTTGTTTTAGAATTTTTACATCATCCAAAAATACACTATATTCAACTTTCACAGGAGGAGAACCTTTGGAGAGTTTATTCAGAGGTTATTTATTCAGTACTTGGTATAGTTTTGGGTTCAGGTATGAAATATCTTTGTTGTATTACAAAGAGATATTTTGAGACCTTATTTTTTATTATGAGCTACATTTCCAAGTTAGAGATGAATAATTTCAATTGCATGAGTTTCACACATAATATGTGAAACTATCCATTTTCTAGAGAATAATACTCTTAGTTTGACATTCATGACCAAACAATCGATCTCATGATAGGGACTTTACTGGTAGACCCAGGTGGCTTGTTCTTAGATTTCATCAGCTGAGCATTCAGGACAGATGTGTGCAAACCGACAATGAAAAGAGAATACAGGAACTTCTGGGAAATATCTCTAGGGACAACACACTAATTCTCTTCTCCTAAATTCACATCTTCTTTTCCTTTTTCACTTATATAAATCAGTGATCTTATATAAAGGGCAAGATCTTTGTCCACAGTGCCAGAGGGAGCTGAAATTGTTTAGATGAAAGAGAAAAATACAAGAAATACTTCAGAGGTGTGTATTTCCATAAAACTAAATTGTTAATTTGCACATTTTTTTGCAAGCCTTGCATCTTTCAATGCAATATTAAGCCACTGTTCCAGAGGGAAGGTGATAAAGAATCTCAGCTTTCTCTGCTGAAATTTTATGTGGGCACACAAACAACTGAAATATGATTTTCTACAGATATTGTGTTACGATTGTTTTTGCTGTCTAAAAAGGTACAAGGTCCTTTTGAGATCTTTCCCATAGTTTTGCCATCTCTCTATCATTTCAGCCTTATTTTGAGATATTTATCTTTGTCATTCACTTGCTCATCTAGTCAACTTAGGAGTTTCACATGACTGTTAAGTCATGACATTTAAGTTCAAAGGAGCTTAATGATCTCTATCCATCTCAGCTTGACTAACCAGTTATTAGACAAGGAAAATCTCAACAACAGTCACAAACTTAAACAAACTGTTTCTTTTAGGTCTTAGAGATTAGGACATCATAGAACTTTTAAGGACATCTTATCTCTTCTTTAAGAGATAAATTCTCTCCTAAGAGATCATAATACAAGTAATAATAAAATTCCATTTTTCAATTGCAGATAATTATAGGGAAAATGTGAGAAATGTGAACTTTCATGGTTCAAAAACTAGCAGACAAACAGGAATCTTAAATTCATTGTTTTAGAAAAAAATTTTCTGTGTTTTACACTAATACCACAATTTTTAGATTAGTTTACTGAGTCTTAAACGATGAATGTTGGTGTTACTACTTACACGGAGAAAACAGTAGCAACAAAGGACAGCTCCAACAAGATAAAAAGCATTTTTATCTCTTCTGCTGGACCCGAAACGTTTCAAGCATCTTATAAAGCCTGTTGGATTGATACAGGCTATTAAAATAATGTGTTTTGGAAATCTAGTGTTGCCCCATGAAATCTGCCATTTCTGCCCAAAAAAATTGCCTTTCTTCAATGAAAATGAAAATCACAGCTTCACACATAATTGTATGTAAAACTGCTGAATGCATCAGCTGGTTTCTGTCACATAAGAGCGACTGGGTGTTTACTGTTACACAGAGTACTCTCAGAAATACTTAAAAATTATACATGATCTGGCCATGGTGTAACATATTATTTTTATTATTTAATATATTGAGATATGTCCTTGTAAAGTGCTTTTTTATGAAGTTTATAGAACAATGGTAAATTTAATCTCTTTACCTAGATTTGTTCAGCATATCCTATGCACGTTCTTAAATGATACCCACCCACAATGCTCAAGACATATTTATACTGCCTGTGTACCGACAATATATGGAGGTAGCTCTATTGGCTTTTAAAGATTAACAATTCAAAGTATTAAAGCATTCTTAATGTTTCAGACAATTTTACCAATAAGGTAATAAACTCCACATCTTTAAAATATTGTTAAGGATTAGGTGCTACATCACTAAACAGAGTTAGTGTTTCAGGCTTCTGCATCTCTGGTTTTACAATTATGTGCTAATCACAATTTACTTCTACCTTCCATCTGTTTAGGTAATTGGATTTATTTTCAACTGCATGTATCTAAAATCTAATCACACAGCTAGAGCAAGATGTGTCCTCAGGCAAAGCGAGAGAACAAACAGTCTTATTTAAGACATGAAGAAACCACACACTAAATCAAAATAATATCATTTTGATTATTAAATCTTCTTGGTCTATGAGAAGTATTCAGTCACAAACCCAGAGGGCCATTTAAAAATGAAAAGCATTTACGCAGAAGATCCATGGAAACCACAACACCCTTTCCAGCTACCAAGCTTTTGTCATCGATGAATCAAACCCACATTTTTTAGAGAAAAGATGAAACAATTTCCTGAAAGGAATTGTTTCGGATGTGAAAAGCATTCAAGCAGGTTTTAAATTCCTCTAAAGTCCATATTCAGTGGAGGAAGGGACTCTGTACTTTATTTTGGCTCCCACTTAAAAATATTTCAATTAATTTTTTCAAATAGTTCTAATATTTTTAGGGTTTGCCACAGGTCATAAGTTAAGGAGGGGGCATCCCTGAAAGTTAAGAACAATTAATACCTCAAACATCAAAGACATAATTTTCATTCAACCAGAATACTGCTTTCAATCATAAAAAAACCCTTATAGAAACACTTCCAGGTGAAGTCGGTGCAAGGCACAGATGTAGCATCCTAAGATACACCCTAGATGACTTGACATATCAATTCTGAAGACACAATATTTTTGCTTAATTTACCAAGAATGCACAAGGAAAAATCTAAAAAAAAAAGTATTACGTGTAAGATGTCTGTGTAAGGTAAACATGGGGCTTTTTCTTTTTTTGTATTTCCACCCTTACATCATCTTTGTTCACAAATACTTGCTGAGAAAAAATATCTTGGTACTTACATGGAGGAGCGGAACAGAATATAGTGCCTGCCTCAAGAATTAACTTGCACTCCACAAAGACTAAAGTGACTGAAAATCCATGCACCAGAAATTTAAAATGGGAAACTGCAAAACATAGTTCAGTTAAAAACCCCAAACTATCAAGATGAAACATTTAAATTTTTTTCCAACCAAAAATTCTTCTGAATATCTATTACCTAATCACTTCTAAATATTGACTTTAATTTCCTTTTCAGAATAAGAAGACATATAAAAAATTTTGGCATCTCCCACGAATGATAATTCAGTTTTACAGCTGGCCACATTTGGAACATGTATATATACACCATATGCAACCACTACTTACACCTCAACAGACTCCTTCAGAAAGAAAACATTAGAAATCCAAAACCTATTAATTTGATTAATTGTGAATAACTGCTCTCCTGGACTTGGTAATCAGATGATATTCCAACATTTTTTAAAGCACATTTTATTACTTCCTGTCATTTTTCTCTTAGGAATCCTTAGTAATCACAGCTTCCTTTTCACATAATTCAACATTGTAGTGCATTCCTCAGTTTTTCTATTTGAAAGAAAGCTGCATTAGCTGCACCAAGTAATTTTAAACCCATGTAGCAATAATTAATGCATTTGGATATTTTTCTAGAACAATAACAACAGCCTTGGCATAATTGAATACATCACATTTTTGTCAGGGCATAACAAAGTCCCCTACCTTCTTAACACTACACACATTGACTGGTCAGTGTACATGGACCAAGGTGAGCAAGAAACTACTATTCGAAACATGATGCCCCGAGGCAAGAAACAGTTGGTACAGTGCGCTATTTATTATACCAGGTGCTACTTTCAGTGACAGTGAGAGAAAATAATTTGTGAATACTCAATAATCAGGTGCCCAGACTCTCTTCTGCAATGGGGAAGACAGATGCTTCTTGCTTGAATTAGATAATCAAGGGTCAGCCATCACACCTGAGTGCTGTGAGCACTGGGTATTCAGTATTCTGGTATTACACAAATGGTGTTAATTTACTTGTGAGGTAGAGATACTTTCAATTTGAAGGGATAGAAAATCACTTCTTCACAACTCTGTTTTATTTTCATTTCTGCAGTTTTTCAGAAATTTGTTAAATTTCTGGAAAGGCTGAAAGAGTTGGGACTAGAGAATCAGAGTCCTTACGGACTATGGCAGAATGAGGTGGCCACCACATGATGAGTTTCTATTGCTATTCCTTACGTTCTCTCATCAATAGTTTAGATACACTATGTGCAATTTGATGAGAATTACTTGTGTTTATAAACATGATATTTACATATTTTACATTATGTAGCTAGGAATTTTAACATTACATTATATATCTATGAATTATAGTGAAGTTGTGTTAAACTCCTGGGTTTTTTTTTCATGGGATTAAGAATGATTTTTGTGTGCTTTATTTCAGACTAGGTTACAGACCTTACATTTCATGTTTCTGGTCCATTCAAGATGAAAATTAAAAGGAAACAGAACTATGATGGGAGGAAGAAATAAGGTCCTTGGAGATTTTAAAAACTTGACTGGATGAGGCCCTGAGCTAACTTTTAAGTTGGATCTGCTTTGAGTGGAGAGTTAAACTAGATGATTTACAAATGCTTCTTCCAAGCTTATAATTTTCAAGATTCTGTGATTAACTTATTATTCATTGTTATCTTTCCAGTCTTACGAGAGTCCATCCATATCAGCTGTCAATGCTCAGAGAAGGGCTCTTTAGACCTACTGTATCACTCTGTACACATATGCGATGCTCAAGAGTAGACAGATTCACAGGTGAGTGAGTGCAGCTTGAAAATTCCTATAATTAGAAGGCTATGTGCCTAGAGTGAGACAGAGTTCTTCAGAAGTGTACAGGGCATTATTAAAATGTAACCAACATCGCAGAGGACTGAGATCAGAAAAAGACCCCACTTCACATCCCATCAACAAGCGTACTTTTCCATGTTTGATTTCATAGAGAAAATCTCATATTAGGATTATGCAATGTTATCCACTTCTACAACTTCCAATTTATCATCTTGACAGATATCCAGGTAGCCAAGAACTTAAAATCTTACGAAGTAGGTGTTATTAAATTAAAATGCAGCAGTGAAGCATGAAAGAATGATGGACATAACTTTCCCTCATGGTTTTAGACTTTTGGCTTCTGTCTGGAACACTTTCTCCTTCATATTCCAAAGGATGAAATTCAATCTGCTAGTCTAGAGGCAGCAAAAAGCATTCCTGTCTAATGCTATACACGAAAGAATGATTATGGATTACCCTGCTATTAAATCATAGACAAATTGTATTCAATCAATGACGTGACTCCACAAAACCATGGAAATTTAGATTTATCGGTAAAAATTCAGACTGACATTTTGTCCTTAATTGAAAAGTAAGAAACAAAGGTACAATTGCATGAGTTCATGACTGTCAACCCCAATTTTTAGCTTTAGTGTTGAGGGTTTTTTGCTGTTGTCAGTTTTAGTCTTATTAAGTTGAGCTATGGGAAATATTATATGTATGATGATGGCATGAACATTCGCTTTTTCCTGTTGTTTAAAAAGTGACATACACAGAAATCTATTTTTGGCGATCCCTATCCCAGATTTTAACCAGAAGCAAAAATAAAGCTCTTCCATCATATATAAAAAGGTCAAAGGGTAAGTTTCTAAAAAATCACAGGGTTTCTCAGAGCACTCAGCCAGAAGTGATCATGAAACTTTGAAAGAAAAGGACAAGCAGAGATAGAGTTATCTTTATAAATAAATAATAATTGAGAAATATTAATTAAAAGCTAGAAATGACATGTGATTTACAGAATGTTACTGCGTTAGTAATGCAGAAAAAGGAGATCTGAAAAGGAATGAACAGCAGTCACTGCCATCTTCACAAAACTATAAAAGCATCCTGTTGCTCAACTTTCCAGGCCAAAAGGCTGCCTAGCTTTGCTAAATACCCTAAGTGTTACTGGATTTGGCAATGCCAGAACCTCAGAAAGAAGTACAATGTTCTCTCTAGTTGGAAAACACTCTCTTAAATGCATGGAGAGGGAGTATAGCTAATTGGCTGCTTTTTCAGTATCACTAATGGAAGAGTAAGAGCCTATATGAGCAGACAAGTTTAATGTCATTCTTATATGAGACAACAACAAGAGTATGATATGCCACATTAAACTGTCCAAAATGCCTTATATATGAATTATAGACAGCATGGGGTAGCTATTCTGAAAATAACAGTGATAGTAATCTGCACATGATTCCTGTTCCTTATTTTTTCCATTCATGAGAATGATTTTTATCAACATCGGTAATCCCAGAAATCAAATTCAAAGGGGTATGCATAAATATTTCTTGGAAATTAACTCTGCCTGTATAGGTATTTTCTTCTGGAGATGTCTGTGAACTCATTTAACGTGAAGAAGAAACAAGATCCTATGACTGACCACTCACGACACATATAGTTAGCAAATACCACAAATTCAAGGACCCTCCAAAATCAAACCATAAATGAAATGATTGCAAAAGTAGAAGACTGGGGAAAAAACTAAAGCAATAATTATATCTGAAAAAAACTTTTATCTGCTTATAGATTTATAGGCATAAATTTTTGGTTAATGTTCTTGGTGAATTACCTATATCTACTGACATGACTACTTGTAATAAGCACAGCTACCAGTCAAGGCATGTTGGAAGAGGGAACTATTTGTTACATTTCACATATTTTCCACAAAAATCATATTGAATATTTGAAGGTAAATCTCTGAAATCTCCAATTTCTTAGCACTGTTCATAAATATTGAGACGCAAATACAAATGATCTTCAGTAATCATTGTTCTCCTGCCTCCTAATCAATAGATAAAACAGTAACTAGGTATCTCATAATCAATACAGAAATAAGTCAAGTATCTCCTGGGCTCAGACTTTCTTTTACAGAAAACCTAGGCCAATGTCCACTTTCAGATAAACTATTAAAATCTTGAAGATTCCCTGAGTACAAAGTGGGATCCAATAATAATGGCATCACCCCTTTATCTAAGTACTCAGTCAATATAGCTATAAAGTTTAATCTGGACATTCTATTTTGCCAAGGTACATTAAATACTATATATTTAAACTATTTTAATCTGCATCATTAAGATTCCAGGGAATTTGCTGAATTTTATTTGTAAGTAGTAATAAGCAATAGTTTCCACCTGCAAACCAAAATATTCCTGTGATTATATATGTGTAACGCTTAGTGATTCACTGAAAACCCGTTGTGGGTGTGGACATTTCAGAGCAGAAGCTGGCCTAATTTTTTGTTATGTTTTATATAGTAATGTGGTACCTGAATAAAAATACCTGGAGGATCAGCAACCAGTTTCTACAAGGCTCATAACATTTCCAAACACTGAAGGCACTTTTGAAACACATTAGTTTCAAAGTCTCTTCTGTCAGAATTTGGTTGCGTAATAAAACACAAGAGTTCTTACGAGACCAGCAAGGCGGTAGGAACTCAGCAGTAAATAAAGGCTTGAAAAATGCGAATACTGTCAGGAAATATGCTTGTTTTAAGAATAGCAGAATTGTAGGGTGGGAATGAACATAAAGAGGTCATCTAGTCCACTCAAAAGCTCTGAGGCAAGGTCACATTAAACATCTATCATGACTGGCTTGCATTTATCTAATCTATGTTAATAAATTGCTTACAGCAGAGTTTCCACAGCCTGCCAGGTAACCTGTTTTAATTGTCAACTATTCTCAGTGTAAATTCTTTTTCTAATATCAACCTGTTTACCCCTTACTGCAACTTAAGCTTATTATTTATTGTCCTGTCTACAATAATATAAAGAATTTTGTTATTAATATATTTGAAAATATTTATCCATGTTGTTATTAACATCCATGACCAGCAGTGAAAGTCCACAACTTTCAAGTGATTTGAGTTCATGTATTCCTTCTTTATTCATGTTTACAACTGTCATTGCAAATAAGGAGTTAGAAGCTTTATTTAAAGAATTTAGGATGAGGGCTTCAAACAAAAACACGAGTCAGAAAATCAAGCTCTAAACAGAATATGAAATCTCATTATTTTTCTGATGATACTGCACATTCTCTTTTTTCTTTCCCGCTCTTTCAACTGTTGAACCTCTCAAGGGGTGTGTCTCACCAACAGGGAGGTGATTTACTGTCTCACTAAGAATGATCACGAATAGGGTTTGGACAGAAATTCCAGAAGATAGATAAGGATAGATAAGGACTTCTAAAATACATGATAAATTTTTTACCTAACTTGAGTTTGCTTGACTCTTATCTTGCTGAGGTCAGCATTTTTCCCCTTTCATTTCCTTTATTAATATTATCATCATCTTGGATGTCCTCATGACTTCTTTCCTGTGTTAGAGTCTGACTGATCTCTTTGAAACTTTCTATAGTTCTCCCAAGGTCTGTGTGTTGGTTTGCACTTTGTTTCAAGACCCATCCTTTGCTTAGTTTTCTCTAAAGCTTTCTTTGGATGCTTTTTTGTGTCATTTTCACACTGATTCCCTATTTTATTCTGAGTCAAAATTTAATCTCCTTAAGTACTTCTTGAACTCCTCTGCTTCCCAGATTCTATACTTTCAGCCATTCCATGGAGTTTGTGTGCTGTTCTGAATGTAAGAATGTAAATTCTGAATACCTTGGCTGTACTGGAAGTGTAATTTTTCCATGGAAAAACATAAAGTTTGAAGTGTTCAGTAGAAGCAGCAGAGAAAATACTACGTATGTACAAACCCTGTTCTACAGATAAGGCCTGGCTTCTCTCTGCTATCATTTATGGACCATTGTAAGGAACTCCACAGTAGGTAATTTTGAAGTAATTGATTCAGAAAATGTTACTCTAACCCCAACAGCCAATGGCTGGCTTTTAATCTAATGTACGAGGGCTCTATTTACTCTGGAAGTGATTCCTAGTATGTACCTTCTTTACTCAGAATACTAAAACTAAGAACTTTAATTTCCCAGTCTGCATTAACCTAGCTGCTGTGATTAATTTTTCTGTTTATGTTAAAAGGAAAAGTGGTGATAAAAGCAAAAGACAAAACTGAGGCATTGATGTATGAGATGTAGCCTTGAACAATGAGCTGCCTTTCACTCTACAACTTACACAGCTTGCTCCTGACGACTATTTCACTACTTATAGCCTTAGCAGTTGAAGGACAACTAAAATTGGTCCAAAGCTTGCTCAAAGTTCTAAACTGGTGTACTTTTATAGCATTTTGAAAATAAAATTAAAAATACACAGTCATACCCCAGGAGGATTTTAACTTTAAACATTCCCACTTTAAAATTCTAAGTGTGATTTTCTCTTCAATGTCTTCTCATTTGGAGTTTTTAATGAAGGCTAGGTTGAAAAGAGGAGAATCATCCACATTTCCAGTAGTGGGCTTCAACTATTTAGGATGTACAAGGTCAAGAAGATCAGTGGAAGTATATGTATATTTTTCCGTGGTCTCCCAACTCAAAACCAAGTGAATTAATGTAATGCAATGTTTCGTCCCAAGACTTTTAAGCCCTGCTTCCAAACAGGCATAAGCCAGATATCATCACACATATTTGGCAGGAAGTAAACATACAATGAATCAGGTCCAAAGTTGAATTTACAACAGTTACTGTTAAATATCGTGCTGTAACATATTTAATTTAACATGCATATCTGTACATTTCAACAGTCTTGTTTGTCCAAGGAATATATTTTTATTTCCTTGAACTTTTCCATTCGTTAAGAAAAATATTCTGAAATTTTATGATCATGCATTTAAAACTATCATTGCTAAAAACATTTATATGTGCATAAAAAGATGTATTTGGTTTTTATTGCTAGCCTATTTTAAGACAACCCATGTACTTTTTATTGTTATCATTTGCTCTTGGAATCTAATAATATCTTTAAGCCAAAATTACTTTATGGAATAGTTGCAATGTATTGATAAATGCAATAACCAATAAGACCTATGCTATGCTATAATTTAAATGCATAGTGGTTGTACTGCACTGCAGTTGTTATACACTATTGAATAATAATTCTATATTATACTAGTTGGTTGCCTGCAGTGTTCTAGTTTCTATGACATTGCAGTCTGCACAACATGTCTTATGTTTTGTCGCAACACTGCCATTTTCATTACAGTTAAGCTGGACGTCTACAGACACCCACTTAAAAGAGCGGTGTCCTGTAACAAGCTTTAAGTTCCGTCTTTCTCACATAACAATTTTCATAAGAAAGAATTTGTATCTAATGCAACTCTGGTTTTATTTAAATAAAACAAATGACTGATTTTTAATTTTCTTAATGAGTGCAATCATCCACAACTAAAAGTCAGATAGCCTTTCCTGTAACTGTGGTGGATATTATTTCATGTAGATGGGAATGCTTAGTTCTTTGTCCATACTATGGCAATAGAGACAACTGAAATTATCTTATGCATTTCTCTTTACAGCTTTTTGCATAATCAAGTTTAATCTATATGACACCAGAGAATCATCTGAGAGAATCATCTGAGAAAATATTTGGCTCTTTCAAATCTGATAAAGTTTTCTACAAAGCCCCCATTGGAGTTTGAATATATTATCTTCAAGGAGTTTTAGAACTTGCAAGATTTCCAATGAGCTTTTTACATTTCGCCTGGAGCAGCATATCAAAGCATGGAGCTTTTTATCAAGCTTACCCTACCCTCTAACTTATCCTCTACAATTATGTATAAGACTAGCTCGAATTCTAGCAAGTGTTGAGGCAAGGAATAGTGTGACAAGAATTCTGAATTTCCAGGAAATACCTAGATGTGAACTCATGATAAAAGCAGCTGAAAATGCGACCTAATACAGTTCTGCAGATCAGCATGTTGCAGTTACCTCCTTTCAAATCTGCATAGGAATCATTCTAAGTCTCCCTGAAGCTCACAACTTCGCAAGCTTGCAAATGCCTTAACCCATATTGTTAACAATTTTTAGGTCCCAAGACCATAACCCCCTCATTAAATGATCAGGTATCACTCAGATGTTGTCATTTCCTTTTTTGGGTATGTTTGTCAATAGCTTTACAACTGGGGAAAGCTTCAGTTTAAAGTCTTCATATGTGAGTTTTTATGCTGTTTAATAGCTTGTTTACAAGTAATAAGTTTACATACTTCTCTTTTGCAATAGCCATAAACCATCTCTTTTCATCTATACTATGTAGCTCAGACAATGTTCTTTAAACAAAGAAGATAAAACCTCACCTTCTATGTCAACATCTCTTAAAGATTTGGTATTGGATTTCTACTCTGGAAAGTGTCAACATTGCGTGTATTTTTCCTGTACCTTAGGTAATGAAGTTATGGCAGTAACAAAAGCCGCCTTCTACTTTGCTTGTATCATACTCTTGAAATAAGATCAAATCAAACCAGACCCTCTGATCCAGGCATCATTCACTCAAAGCATTTGATAGAATAATTTTGCCAAACTAGAAAATGAGAACAAACTTTTGAAATACTTCAGTTTGAGGCTTGATTCATAAGTCAGACAAAGTGAAACTAGAAGTAAAGCAGGTGGCTCTGTTACCATTTTGGTCTTAATAACACAGTAACTCCGTCAGTCACTTTGAAGGTAGAGAAACAAAGTTCTAATCACGTCTCTTGTTTGATTCGGAGTAGGCAGGAAAGTACCTCCACACTATGGCACCATACACTGGCAATCCAATGCCACCTGCAATGAATATTTACATGCCCTGTGTAAAGTGCAACAGCTTTCTTGGGGTACAACTGACAATATATTGCTACTGTGAATTTCAATATTTTTATATTTTGTTTTTACTGATAAAGTTCTTCTGTGGAACAATTAATTCAAAGCTAAATTAAACGTCTTTGACCTAAGATAATTTTTCCCATATGATGGAAATGCATTTAGCTTCAGGCTGAAATGGAATAAGAAGAATTCATGAAAATGTTTCCCTTGTCACCATTTTACACCCTTTTACACTGCAGATCTTTCAGTTACATCGCTAGCTAGCAATAAAATGGCTCTGGCTATAATCCATGACTCCATCTGACCATATATTAGCCTTATAAGAGTGATCATATTAAATAGCTTGTAATATCAACAGCTTTATACCTGAGGTGGCAGAATCTTTCTACTCATTCTGGCTAAGGTGTCAGCATTACAATCCTATTTTTCTTTGGGTTTTGGTTGGTTGAGAACTTGTCTAAATTTGTGGGCTGACAAGACGCAGTACAGTCTGACGGGTAAGATCAGCATTTCTGGCGGTACTGTTGTATCATTAGCTGTGTCATCTTTGAATGTCAGAGTTACTTAAATTGTCTTAGAATACAGCACTGTTCAAAAGATTAGCTCTGCAATGAAACCATACTAAAATTTTGAAATAGCTTTTATCCTTGGATTTTTTTAATATGCATTATAATAATATACCAGCTTTTTCTGATGTTGAATATAAGCCTTCTTTTGGTGAATAAACCTAAAACAACAGCTGGAAGGAAAACATGGCTTATGTTCAAAAATTTTAAAAATGGTAGGCCATATTGCTGAAATTTCTCCTTCCTGAGAAATATGGTACATATTGGAAGAAGAAACATGGAAATAGTGATTTGCAGACAATATGTATGAAAGCAGCTGTTACATGCTACCGTCTTTTTGGGAACTTATGGTATTGAGGCTATAAGTGTCCTTGCAAAAACTTCAATTGTTTAACAATGAATCAAACTAATTACAGCACAATTTGAAAATTATCTGAAAATATACATTGCAAAAGACAAATTTCTAGCCTTAACTTCCAATAACTAAAATAGGAAGCACTGATGATAATATCAGTGACGTTAGTTAAACTTTCCGATGACTGACTGCCGACATCAAAATGTTCTGTCCCCTAAGCAAAGGATGCAACTGAATATTTAAATTCTAGCCAACTTCCTCAAGTGTGGTATAGCAGGTTTTCAGTGAGACTGTTGGTTTGCTCTACCATGGTTCATCGAACTGGTGAAAACCTTACTCACAGGGAGACATCACTTTCACAGCATCACAGAATGGTAGGGGTTGGAAGAGACCTCTGTGGGTCATCTAGTCCAACCCCCCAGCTGAAGCAGGGTCACCTACAGCAGGCTGCACAGGACCTTGTCCAGGCGGGTCTTGAATATCTCCAGAGAAGGAGAATCCACAGCCTCCCTGGGCAGCCTGTTCCAGTGCTCC
>Ga0065711_1029228_pt1 | contig 37038 bp, 24 predicted proteins | sample Hoacrofraction12_FD_59098 | JGI IMG/M metagenome (GOLD analysis project Ga0065711, IMG submission 59098) | Hoatzin crop microbial communities from Cojedes, Venezuela - Epithelial fraction 12 v2 (version 2) | ecosystem: Host-associated > Birds > Digestive system > Esophagus > Crop | place...
CCCCCCCCCCAGCAGTAAACTTGACAATTGCACTGAGCATGCATTTGTCGCAGTGTAGCTGGTGCAGAGGTGGGGAGCATTCCCAACATGAACTTCTCCACACTCCTACAAGGTCTAGGAGCACGTACCCATTTGGAGCGCTCAAAGCACTTTTCCCCATACACAAGCATTTCAGCAATAGGCCAAAGTGTCTTCTAGCTAATTTTGGTTTCCAGAAAAGTTAAGCTGCATGCATATGGCTCTATTATGATTAAATGATGCAGATCTAAGTACTCTGAGTTTACAAAAAGAAAATGGTTATGAAGCGACTGTTTTCACTAGCTCTCTTTGTGTGCTCAGAACATAATTAACTGGAGGACAGACTTGCCCTGGCACAAGTCAAAAACGATTTAAACAGAGATCTTTCAAATTAAATGTTTGAGAGCCTGCTTGCGGGTTTTATGGATGTCGGGAGGGCAGATTCACATGGCAGATTATGCTGGGAAGCATGGGAACAACACAAGAAATGCCCGTTTCTCGCAGTACCTCTCTGGCTTGTCCATTCCTGAAGCATTACAGCAGATGATTCACGAGGCCAGCGGTGTTCTGCAGTGCAATTTACAGTCAGTGCCAGGGTCACTTCCCAACACAGTAAAGAGAAATTTTAATACACCATAGTTCGGTCCAAAGGAAAAAATAATCTCCCACAGTACAGCAAGCCAGCTTGGTGGACTCTTTCAGCCTGCTTTTTCCTCTTAGCTGTCAGACAGGTGGCCCCATGCAGATCACTGTTATATTTTCAGCACACTTCAGCTCCAATAGCTTTTTGCTGCCCCAAATCACCACGCTTTGGTGACCATGCATGTGCAACCACACCAACACCTTTCTGTGACAGTCTGGCTCAACATGCAGGGTACTTTACCCTGCTAGAGAGCTCGCTCTGGGAAACTAGAGGCATTTGGACATTGTATGAAATGGAGCCCAGCATGGAATAGAGCTCCATTGTCTTCCTTTATTGTGGCAGAGCTTAACTCGCTTGGACCCATCTTTTTCCACTGTCAACAGCACAGTACTTTTTAAATCAGCAACAATTTCCTTGTGTGTGCTGCACTGTAGTTTAAAGCAGGCTTCTAAGGAACTTTTGTCAGTGTCAGCATCAGTATATTACAGTGCCTGCCACCATCCATGCCAAGCTAAGCCAAGGGACACATTCTTCCTGGAGACTCCCATGTTCAAGGGATTTCTCATGTCTGGCTGAATTTACTGAGCACCAGCATAAATTATCCTGGATGGCTTCCAGGGGCAGAAAATGCTCTTGAAAGCTGTGGTCCTTTTTGCCTAGAAGATGAATTCTGAAATGCTCATTTTGAACACAAATTACTGCCATGGTGACATGACTAGGAAAGGAAAAGTTGAAGCCTGATAGCAAACATGGCCTGTACTTTTTCATATTACTACCTTTCTTTTTTTGAGTGTTCTAGCTTATTAATGTTGTGGTAGGGATATGATCCAAGTCAAGGTGAATAAGGGTTACTGCTGCTGAAACGAGTGGTTCCCAGGCCTCCAACATCCTCACACCACTACCTGTGTGCATAGTAAAAAGAAAAATTAAAAAAATCCACAGTTAGGTCTCCACCATATCAGTCCCCTGATACATCACACTACACAGCCACAGGAACACTAGTGTCTGCCCCAAGAAGGAAGCAGAAATGTGTTGCTGGGGGGAGGGATGAATTTGTTCCTCAAGAGTTGCAGATGATGTTGTAAAAAAATCAAGCTTTGGCTTGTACACAGCAGACCTTTCTGGTAGACCCTACTGGAAGAAGGCATCGTGCTGTACAAAGGCTGATTTCACTAGGAATTCACCTCTGTCCCCCTTTTCCTCCAGAAGAATGTAAAATTCATTGCTGAAATGCCTTTGGCAGAAAGGAGTTACATTTCTGTTTGGCTGCCCCAGATGAGATCTTGAGTGGCACGGATTACATGGAGGCCAATTGGGAAATGTAGCGATCTTCTGCTTTAGCCAGATAGATCCAGACCTGGAGGTCTGCTACAGCTGTGTCGACAATTCAGCAAGTGGCAGTGCCAGAAATTAAATACAATATTGCTCTTTTTGGCTGCCAGAGTAGTTCTAAGGAACCATTTACACTGAGTACTGCAGAGTCCAAAATGTGGGAGGTATTGCCCAGAATGCAAGTGAAAGTGTGACTTTAGAGCTGCACACTGGCAACCAGCCCTCCCGCAGCAAACAAAAAGGGCCAAGAGCATTCCTAGTATGAACCAAGGAGGGTTGACTCCCCACTGGTGTTAGCAAAATGTGAAACAAAACAAATCACCACAACCGTGATCCGGAAACTGTATGTCTATAAACAGATCTGCTGTTCTTCTCAGAGCTGTGGGTTGAGTAAAATTTACATTAATTGGGCTACTGGAAAGCTATCCATCTCTTATAAGTGGGGTATGACCTATACATCAGGTGCTGCAGCTATACCTTGGGATTGAGCCACCGTCTGAAAAATGGTGAGCCAGTTCCTCATCTTTGTTTTATCACAAGTTCCTCTTAGCCCAACACATAACCACCTGGAGTGAAGGAAAGATTCCCAGAAATTGTGATTTAATTTTGAATCAGATCCCTTAGGGGTCCATTTGTTTTCTACTCATTCTCTCCTTCACATGGTTTTCACTTGGACCACTTCAGTCTTTAAGGATGGTTTGCATACTGTAAGAAACATATTGTTTTACAAAAGTAGACTGCTCCCTTCTCCAAGTACTGCTCTTCCTTTGGACATCAGATCTGCACTGTTTCTCACAGCTATTTCTATTCCTCTGCAAGCTACCCTTTAACAGAAGTATTATTTCAAAATGCATTGCTCTCAAGTCCAGAAGGAGTATCCAGTGGGTACAATACTGCTCACCACAGCATCTCAACCCACCTCTATGAAGTACAAAAATATCCAGAAGCCTCACTCAGGGGAAATGCGTCGTTACATTTTCTATTGCTGATAAAACCGTACTGCCTTGCTCTTCCACACATTCAAAAAGAGTAAGAGGGAAGAATAGAAAACCAATTTTCCCTTCTACTTCTTAGAGGACAAAATAGTTTCTACCAGATATGCTTGCAGAACTGGAGAAGGAGTATTTCTCAGGGAAAAGCTATCTGGCGCATTTACTGCTGGGCACCCAGAACAGTTACCTTGAAAAAAATGCTCCATTGTATTGCTGTTTGCTAAACAATCAGAAAGTTCATTCTGTTCACCTTTGTGTCCCATTCATAAGTGAGCTGCCTAAACAACTCTCCATTCCAAGCTGTCTCCCTGCCTAACAAGTTCTTTTATTGACAGCTTGCCAGCAACAGCCCTAAAGTCAGCCGGAGAACATAAATACAGCCTCTTGAGCTTGCTTCAGTGTGTTAGAGGACTGCTTTCAGTAACGTCGACAAAGCTTTAATGGTGTGAACTCGGAGCTCGAGTACTACTGAGCACTCCAGCGATAAACACCCACAGAACATTTCAGAGAGTTTCATTCCAAGAGTATTTTAGGAACCCTTGAAATCAGAGGCTTTCTCTCTGCTCTGAAAAAGCTCATTTTGGAAAACAATTTAGACCATTTTTAGCTGCAGAAATGTTGAGATAACCTCGCTTGAGGTGTCATTCTCCTATTGCCTTTATTTCCACAATGTCACACTTTCAAGCTGCCCGCCTTTGCTGTCCAGAGGGTCTCACCTTTCCAAAACACCTCTGAACCGCCATTAACATATCTTAGAAGCAACATTTCCTGCTCTAGCTCCGTCCTGAGCAGCTTGAGAGATGGAACACGTCTCAGCGGCCTCACTGCCTGCTGGGTGTCGTTATCCTTTCACTAAACCTAGAGAAGACTCAAGCCTGCTCCAGCACGCAGTGAAACACGAACCACGCTGGCCGGGGCAGCTCGCAGACAGCTTGTCTTTGACCCCCCTGTGCTGGTGAATGCAGCTCATTAAAACCCCTGGGTCACAGCTAGGAGTTCAGAACTTCTTTACCTCACATTTTTCCATCATATAAACTGTTTTGGAAAATTAGTGCCTTGTGTCCCATTCTTGCTTTAAAGCGTCTGCAGTCTTTTTTTCCACTAGCTTCAAGAAAATGTGCTGCAGCACACAAGTCATCACAGAGCCCCCGCGCGTTCCTCATCCCAGCTCGCACAAACTTTGGGCTTTAGAGCTGGCCTACATACAAAAGTTGCACTGGTTTAACAGTTTTTAAACTGATCTAAAGCAGTGCAAAAGCCTGCACAGAAGAAAAGCTACCGGTTTGCAACCATATTATCCAAAAATTAGACAACTACTGGTTGATGCAGCTATTATGGTAACTTCCTGATTTAAATTAATTTGATGTAAGCTGGCTATAAACCAATTTAAGTGTGTCCAATCAGAGACATACACCGGTTTAGCTAAATGGATTTTGCAGCTGAACTGATGCTACTATTGTGCATGGAAAGCCCCCAGGCTTGCGCAGCCTGTTTCTCCATTGCTTCTGTCTGCTTTCATTTACACCAGGACTGTAAACGTTACCAGCTCCTGGCAGTACAGCTGAATGCCCACGCAGAAAAAGTGGAATGTTAGTACAAATCCAGAATTTTTTCATCTTTCTGTTCCCAAAGAAGAAAAACATTAGTATTTTATCACACAGCATATAACTCTTACTGACTAGCCTCCTACAGACAGCAGTCAAGCATAAGAACCACTGTAGGAACGAAAACACATAGTCCCATATTTCAGTGGCAAAGGATCGTCATCTCCAACCACACAGCCCAGTATATATCCGGAATAATTCTCAGGAAATGGAGGTGTTACCCTCAGGTGAAGCCAGTGAAAATGAGCAGAACTAGGCACAATATCTGCAAGTGTTCCTGGAGAGCAATTCCCTGGCCCCCTGGCAGCACAGAGGCACCGTAAGAAAAGGGAGAGCAGAGAAGCTGGGGCACAAAGGCACCTTGCAATGACTTTCTCTTGCTCTCCATCTCATACTGAAAGTTCTGGCATTGTGCAAATTAACACAGGGTGTCCCTCTGTGATGCTGCTCTGATCTCAGCTACTTGCTCAAGCTTTAGTAACATTGTCCTGGAGTCCCACTGGAGCGTTACGCTCCTCCCAGCTCATCAGTCTTCCTGATCTTACTTTCCATGACTGTGGCATCTCCCCAGGCCACATTTCTTTCTGACCCATGCAGAGTGGCTCATCAGGTCTGAATTAATCACCTTCCCCTCTAAAAACCTTCTTCTATTAAGAAGAACAGATTTTTTCTGGGAGTAAAGACCCAGAAGGTACCACCCTACCTTTCCCCTCCATTGAGCTGCCAACAATTCGATCCAATACATGAAATTCAGACAAGCTTGAAATGACCACAAGAGCTTGTCCTTAAAAATATTACAATTCCTGTAAAAATGTAGGGAAACCCCAATATTTTTATTTTCATTGAACAGTGTTCTGAATTGGATTTTGAAAGTTTTGCCACAAAAAACCCAAAGCCATTGCTATCAGATAATTCTAGGAATTTCCTCATCAAAGTTCTACATGGTTGAAAAGGCATTTCTCATCCAAAACCAAACATTTTGCAAAAAAAATTTCAACCAGCTTAAACAGTAATGCGATTTTATAATGCACATATATAGGTCCAACATAATGATATATTAGTATGTTGAGCTATCACTGGTCTGTGATACTACAATCTCTTAAAAGCTTGTAGCATTTTAATAAGAAGTGAGGCCAAATTCAAAGTAAAGAGAAAACCCTTAAGCTCAGAGTAGACATATATAAACTGACAGGCTGACTATATTATCTAAACTGCTGTTTTATAGCCGTATTATGCACTCAATCTAAAAAAAAAAAAGTATAAAAAAATGTATAAAGATAAGGCACCAGTGAGGGGTGGAGTTGTGTTTTTTTCATTAGATACATTCTTTGATTCCCCTGTCTAAAGTGCTGCAGTCAGCAGTAGCTTAATTCTAAGTTATAATTAGGGTTATGCATTAAACCAGGACTCTTGAGCATGTCTAACCTAAAGTTCAATGCATAAATGAAAAACAGACCTGTGGCTGGCTGACTTGGCATCAACCAGGATACCAATATATAGTAACAGAATAAATTTAAAATGAAAATTAAATGTGGTCATTATAGCTTAAATTGATGCCATATTTGCCAGCTGTTTATGAAAGGGAAATTTAAAGATAAGCATGATTTTGGAGGAGGCAGTGTGCCCTGATATACAGCAGCTTGCTATGACTTGGGGTACATTTTAAAATAATTTAATACTAATTTTACAGTCTACAAAAATGATGTCAACATTTTTTTTTAAGATTAGTTCCCCCCAAACTGTACATGGTGTTGAAATGCACAACTGCATAGTACATTTTAGCTAACAAAAGACTATTTTTAACCTTGAGAAATTTGGTTGCTTACCAGCACTGGTTATTAACACCAGCAAGTCAGAGTGAAACAGATCTCCAAGTGACTTAAAAGCCTTACAAAATTAAGTGAAGATGCCCTGGTTAGTAGGACACTACTGTGCTTTCCATTTATTGCATTTGTATTTCTGGTATAAAAGGTGGAAAGACTCGAGTCTTTAAGAACAGTTTCCCTCAACAAAAAGAGTAACTTTTCCAATTTTTCTGCATTTCAGCAAATATTTCAACTGGTTTGAAACACATTACTTTTGGCTTCTGAACCCTTTTAAGGTATCATGTTGTTTAGCAACAGAATGCATTTTACAAGTGTTCAGCTTAATCTCATGCAAATTAAGTAGTAAAGTATATAATTGCCATACTAATAAAACCAGAATTGTAGAAGGACAAAACTGGATGCAAGCCATGGTTGAGCAGAACTTGCATGGTCCTTGCAACTCAGGGATACACCTTCACCTACCAACAGCCTCCCTGGGTACTGAGAAGTATTGCCACCGCCTCGATGTGCTCCGCCACAGCAAAGGAGCAGGCTGGAAACGAAGCATTCAGCGGGAGACTGCAAGTGCTGAAAGCAGCAACGAGAAGGGAGCCGCTCCGCTGACCCCGATGTTACCACCCCTATCACGCTGAGCGCGTTCCTCCATGTCTTTAAAGGTCTGGAAAGAAGTGTGAGCTTCTACGCTTCTGTGCAAATCAGGCACAAAACAATGGAAACGCTATTTGGAAAAGGTGGAGGCTTCTGTTTTGGTTTTGGTTTTTTTGATTTTCTTTATGACTATGTTTCCTCAGGGAAGAAATAAGGTGTTGAGCTCTCTAGCAGTGGCTCAGTCATTTCTACACAGCTCATCCAAATATATAACCTAGTGTTTAAGCATGTTCTTAATTTTAGGCAAAAGAAGTCCCTTTGAAGTCATACCACAACAAGTCATGCACCTAATGTTAAAACACATACTTAAGTGCTTTACTGGACTGGAGCCAGAATGCCTCACTTGGAGGATCCAGCCTTCAACATGTAGGTTTAGATCTTAATATACAGACCTGATCTTAAGGAACAAGATTGTGCAAAACTGAAAAAACTTGCTTTGTTATCACATCCATTACTCTTCTGAATCCTTTGGGATCACATACCCTGCAAGAGGCCCTGTGGACATGCCTTTATACATGGCTGTTGCAACCACACTGAAAAGTTGGCCAAACTTCAAAGAACATAAACTTGATTTTATGTATGTATATGTATGCATATGTATATATATACACACACGTGTGAGTGTGTACATAGGCATGTCATGCACGCATGTGTGCATGCATATGTATCAGCTTAAGAGGCAATGAATTAAACATTTGTTTTTGTAAGTTGTATTGATTCTATCAGTGATGTTTCCTAAATAATTAAAGGTTTGCTTTGATCTTTGATTGTAGGCTTGGGTTTATGACAGTAATGCAAGTATCTTTAAATGATTCCGCCTTACACTTACCTATTATACAGCCTCACACAGGGTCATTGGCGTTCATCTGACAAGAAAATGAGTGAATTCAGGAAGCAAAACTAGCACGAAACTATTCAACCAAGGAGAGCGGGCGGGATTCAGCTTCCTGCCAGTTTAAATCTCTGAATTGAATCACTGTGAGGTCAAACCACCATCAGTGCTGACACCGGGGAAGCTACCTGAGCAGGCAGGTGGGGAGCGAGGGAAGGGTGCCAGATCTCCCGCAGCCCTCGCTGTGCTGGCTGTGTCCAGCAGCACCGCGGCACGGCCGGACTGGGCATCCCTCTGCAGCAAGATCCCCCTGCTAACCTTCCCCTCTTGAAACAAATATTGAAGCCAAAGAATACTAAACAGGATTATTATGTAAAAGAACTCCTTTCCTTAACACAGTCTTTTTTTCAGATACAATTGCTAGTTAAGGAGAGAGGAGAGGTTAATCATCCACCAAACTGACTGCAAGCAGCCTGACAAATAAGCGGGATCAGCCCAGAGGCCCTCAGTGCATGTAAATCAGCATCGTTTCATCAAACTCAGAGCTTACACCATCATGCACTCACTCAGGATCTAAAACCTGAATCTGTAGATGAAAATTACGCTAATTACAGTTCACCACCAAGCAACACTGCCTTAATTTTAAGGAAATGAAGGAAACGGGCTTGCTACATGACAAGCGATATCATATTGCCATACAACTAACTTAAAGTTGTATAAGTTAGATTATAACTTTTGAAGAAGCAATTATGATTTTATTGCACCCACTCTGCTGATGATTAATGCAGAGAGCCTAGGGGAAAATGCATCCTATCATTTGCTAACATGCACTATAATTACGCATACCTCTCCAGGTACTGTAATTTAGGACTTAAAAAGCAACATTCTGAACGAGGACTGCTGCACTTGTAAAACATTACAGATGTGTTATCATATAAATGAGGTAGCTTTGACATGATAGTGTTCTAATAAATCCTCAGCTAAGATTTGGAGACAAGATATGTCAAACGCAAAATCCAAACTGCCTCTTAATCTTCTACATAAACTGTTTATTTTTTCTGAGCCCGACAATAATACACGTGTCAAGAAGGTTTTGATGGTTTCTAGATTAAAGTACAGTTGGGTTGGATTTTTTTTTCTCCCTTTACAGGCCATCTTGAGAATGCTCATTTTAGTCAAATTAACTCAGCCATTTGCAGGTTTTAAATGTGAAGCAAAATAAAACTGTTTTCACCAAATTGGGAACTTGTGAGATGAACTTCATAAATAACAAACTTATTTCACTCCATTTCAGTGAAAGTTTTTAAATAGCTAACGCTGAATGAACTTCTGTCAGCTGGAGAGCTTCATTTCAAACCATTTGCAACAAATCCAGAAGAAAAAAAAGAAGAAAACACCCCACTTTGTATTCTGTGAGACGAATTTATGAACTCCCCCCCCGACTTCTGTTCATTCTGTTTATTTTGTATTTATATCACAGTACTGATTTGATGTCTTAACCAAGACTGGGGCCCCATTCTGCTTCACAAGAGACTGGAAAAGGAGTTTCCACCCGCTGCACAGCTTAGTTTACAGTCCAACATGTCCAAACAGAGACGTTTCGGAAGGAGAATAGTAGAAAAGCAGCAATACGGCAGGCCCATTCACAGGTTAGAAGTTGGGAATAAAACCTGCATTTCTCAGTGCAATCTGTACTCTATCATGATGCTTCTTGGTGTTCCTGATGCTGCCCAGTATATGTCCCTCATCACTAGCAAAACATTCACTTTCCTTTTTAAAATACACTGTATAGAAATCATAAAACTGTTCTGGGCTGTTCCTGGAATAAAATAGCTTGGTCCTTTCTGGCTTTTAGTGGGGCGTTTCTAAAAGCTGTCTTGGTAAGTATTAGGGAAGGAAAAAAAAAACCCCCGAAATAAACAGGAAAGACAGGATTTCACACAATAACGCGTGAGCAGCAGTTGCATGTTATACCAGCATCTGCTCTAATTATGCTATGCGAGTGGTTCAACTGCATTTTGTGGTTGACTGTGCTGAAAGCCTCCCGTAAGTTGGGCTGGTAGAATTCAAGATTTATTGCTGTTCAAAATCAACGGCTAAAATCAACATATATCTGTAGTTATTCATTCCAACTTGCCTTGTCAGCCATAATTTTTCATCAATTTCACATTTTTTGCCAAAACAACTACATAAATTTAAAAGCTTTTGAACAATGTGACCACAGGAAAAAAATCCAAGAGAGATCTTTTATTTTATATACTACAAACACCGTAGTTCTCTAAAGCAGATTATTTTCAGGTGTATCACACTGAAATTTATTTTTTAAACTTTGAAAGAAACACTCATATTTTTTGTTCCATGAATATTACCTAATGTCTTATTTCCAATTGTGATGTTTAAGCCAGCAAACAAAAATTCTTTGTTGTATTCTCCTACTTGCCTGAAAAATCAAGCTAAAACAGGGAAGTTTTTATTATTTTTATTTTAGTTTTCTGCAAACATTTGGTGAATTGTATGCTATTTGCCTAATCTTGCCTGATGTGAAAACAATCAGATAAAGACCCTTTCCGTGATGGCTAGAATCCCTATTGCAATTGCTCAGGTTGCCAGTAACGTCTTTGTAGAAGTAAAGCACATCCAGCTGTCTGAGGTGCTTGAAAAAGAATGCATTTGTCTTATGTCCTCAACTTTCCAAAGTAAGCTGAGTATACATTCAAAATACACATATAGTTCAGACCCAGATGGTTCTTATAACACCTGGTAGTAGATTCTGAAAATGACTGCTGCTCATTTTTCCAGCAATGCAGCAATCTCTTCGCATTGTGATCTTCTCCTCCTCAGGCAGAAATTAAAGCCAGCCTCAGTTTTCTCACAGTCACATTAAAAAATTGCATTAACATTTTGCAGGACTCTTTTAAATACCCTGTCTTGCAGAAACTGATACACTGTTTTGCATTGATAAAATAGACCTGTTTTACAAAGACACTTCTCAGGAGATTTTTATAAACCTGATCATTTCAATATTTCTCTCTAACACTGTAAAGAAGTAACTGCTTACTTCCTACTTGATGTCACTTGGAAGGTACTGGTCTTCAGTTTCCTTCAACTGGAAAAAGAAGGATTTGTAAATGTTTTGCTAATGATAATTATGCTCACCTCTCGTGTGAGGGGAAAGAGTGACCCCAGACCTTCATGACTGTTTCTGTCTCAGAAAAAGAAGAAAAAGCCAAAGCTTTCATGCATGTTTAAAAATATTTTATAAAGGTGTCAAAGTCCCTTAATTGCTATGGAGAGGTCTTATGACTCTTCTTAAGTAAACCTTGCCACTGCTCTCCTCACCACCGGGTCTGGTCAGGCAAACTCCCACGCCAAAACCACCGCTGGGCAAACACGAGTGTTTCACAGCAACACCCCTCTCAACACAAAAATCACAGAGGAGGTGATTTTGCCCTGCAGAAAATGATAGCAGGGAAACAAATAATGTTTTTGCTCAGGTCAGCACAGTGTTTAGAGGTTAGTGCAAAATCAACTGACACGGGAATGAGACAAGAAACAACAGGAATATGCAACAGGCAAGAGCGCGCTTGAACTGGATCTCCAGCAGCCGGCCCTATGTACACCACTGGATCAGTTGATTCAAACGGTTTCCTCAGCACAACTTGTGTCCTTTCAGAACATCATTTACCAAAAAACCCCAAACTGAGAGACTCAGCTGTAGCAATAGCTGACTATAAATACTCTCTACATTTACCCCTTTGCTGCAGGACAGCCCTCCAATTCTGGACTGTCATCAATAGAGAAAACTCGATGGCTAAGTAATTCATAAGCTAGCTCTTTTTCGGTTATTATTTGGAACAAATATGCAAATTACAGACTTGCGAGTAGAAGTAAATGTTCTCGTACTGCAGAGCATGCACTAAAATACGTGCATGCGCCATCACAAGACTTGCTTATTACAAATATGGCTGAACTTGTTTCCATAATGGTTTGTGCTTGTTCTTTTCCCTCTTCACATTCAGTTGATGCAAATTGTAGGCTTCATGTGCTCTGAAATGATGTGCACTTCATCAGCATTTCAGCACTATTTTATCTGTATATAAAGATCCAGCATCGTCACCCCTAACGCTCTTCTTCACATTTTTTACCTCAGATTCTTTACGCTTTGTGCAATACTCTTCCAGTGACTTCCTTCTCTGACTCATCCCCACGAACTAGCGCAGCAATTTTGTGTGCCACTCAAGCAGGTTCTGCACATGTCTGCTGTTGCATCACTCCCTGCTGGATGATTGAACAGCACAGCATTGCAAGGTAACCAAGATCATCGTGACAAGGTCTTGAAAGAAAAGGACAAGTGCACAACTTGGCTTGCACTTGCCATTTTTACCATCTTTTCAATCTAAAGAAATGTATCTACCAATGTTTCATGAATTTTAATAGAGGTCCATTCCAGTTACACTAAATAAAGGAAACATTGTTGTGGCTTTGTGAGTTAAAGAATAAACTAAATCTCGTATGCTATAATGGTTTCCAGGGACTGCTGGCTGGCTGGGTAGACTTAAATTGGCCCGAACGACCTGCTGAGGATCAGTGAAGTGCAAAGCTGACCTGGCCACAATTGTGTTGAGTGCTTCTTGGCTATAATTCAATGCAAGACTATATCTCCCCTTAGTGCATGGGTCATATCCTCAAGACTGCTCCCACGATTGCTAGACACCTGTCAGCATATACTGCCTAAATCTCTGACAGGAAAAGTCAATACTCACAATCACACAGAAGTGACACAGTAAGCAAAATGTATTTCTTATGCAAGGTGAGATTTCACACCTCTGTTACTCCTTCAAAGCCATTTGCAGGGATTTTGCCAGGCAAAGCCATGAGTTTGGTAAGAGGAGTGAAGCAGACAATTTTACACTGCCACTACTGACAAAGCAGCTCTATATCTATCTCGCTTGAAATTGGCCTTTGAGAGCCTCCGATAAAAAGAAGAATGGAAAACTGGGAAATATTGATTAATGGTGGCACAGGATGGAGTGGGATTTTAGTTCTGTCATCTTCTCTCCCTGGCACAAATATGTTAGTCAGTTCAAACACAGTGTTCACATGAGATCTACATGTAAGGTCCTGGGCAATCAGAAAAAGTTTAAGCTTCACATGGAGGTGCTAAAAAGCGTGTCACTGGTGACTTGCTTTATTTCCTCTGTACCTCCGATCCAAAAGTTTCAATTTAAATGTCTCCTTCCACAGGGGAAAACAGAAGAGGCAAAACTGTAAGATGACAAGACAATCTTTCCACTTCAGAGGCAATAAACAATAATATATGCTTTTATATGCATTTAGCCAAGATGGGGTTCACTGGTTGCTTTGGTATAAGTGGCAAAGAGAGGGCTGGAATTTTGAGCCACGGACTTCCCCTTCTTGAAAGGAAGCAAATCTTCTGCCAATAGTGTATTGGATGGTACTCACAGGAAGCATCATGTGTGATGACTTGGACATGAAGGGACAGGTTAAACATGCACCTTTCCCCACTGGGTAAAAAAGAAATGCTACACAGTGGTACCAAGACTGCTCTACATACCACTAAGTATGAAATACCTCGCTGAGGTTCACCCAGCCACAGGTCTGCTTCACAAATAGATTTGTAGTCAGAGCTGCCACAAGATGCTGTGTGAGCATGTTTAGTCGGGCAATACTCATTAAAGCTCCAGAGAAAAAACCCCAGCACTCCTTGCAGCGAATGTGTATTAAGGCTTTTTCATTCTTTTGTTTTTGTCAGAGGAGAAAATCTGAGCAGGCAGCATAAGCAAAGGCATGTGGGAGCATGGAGTACACACGCTGCTGGGCATTATAGATACCAAAGTAAGAGAAGGTCAACCAACTGTATGAGTTGCCAACCCGCTTACACATCTTCAGGCAGAGGTGTATTAAAAGAACAAAAGCATTATGATATTTTGCAACTTCATCTTTAAAAAGCAACCCGATCAAACTAAGGAAATATCCCACCAGGTAATCAAAAGGTTACTTGACAATAACTTCAGTCCTCACTCCGGCACACTAGTCATTCCCAGTCCTCCCAGAATCCACCGTATTGCTCTTTGGAGAGTTCTTGGAGTCCCAGCACACCAATGGAGGGTGGTTAAGTTACACAAAAATCTCTGCAGTGTTGCTCAGAAGCCAGTCTTTGGAGTCTATAATGAAAACATCTGTGCATTCCAAAGACTTTGAACTTCAGGTGTTTCACACTTCCTGCTACTCAATTTATGGAAAATGCAAATGAAAGTAAAGCAGATGAATGTTCTTTAACAACAGGAGGGTTTTGTCGTGTTTGAAATCACATTGTTCTGAAGGAGTGGATTAATTTAGCCACTACCCAGGATACCAAAGGTTATGCTCGTAGTGGAGACAAAATAGAACCTGTGCATATTTTGATAAGGTTACATCATCCATATAGTAACAATAAAACCAGCTTGCCATTTCTGTGCAGACCAATTTTCAAGCAGGAGGTGTCTTGTGCTCCCCCTTAATAATGAATCAGGCTGACTGACATTTGAAATGGCAATAATTTCCCCAGGAGATGCAGCTGCAATCTTAGTATTTTCTGTTCTTGCTCTCAATCTGATTTCTCTTATCCACCGTATGAGGCAGCTGAGTATAATGCAGGAAACATTATCAGCAACAATGCTACAATTAATGCTGAAAGAAAATGAATATTTGTCTACAGAAGAATAGATTTTAGAATACCTAGGGGAACTACCGTACTTTGAAAATGAAGCCATTTTGTGTGTTTATTGATATGCATTCATATTTCTGTGGTTATACTCTGACTAGTTAACCATATCAAGGTAATAAGTGCATAGGCAGTTTTTACTGTCCTGTATTAAAGCCATTTACTGAATGCTAAGTAGTTGAGGTCTATGTAGAAAACAGTCTATTTTGGCGGTAATCCATCTGTATGTTTCCACACCTCACTTCTTCTATTATTAAATTCAAGAACTAGAAAGGTCATGGCAATTTCTCTCTGATTCAGAGCTGCAACTGCAGAGGACATCCAAACGTGGAAACTAGTCCTACAGCAGCAACACAGGACCAAATCATGGAAACAGAGTTTTGTGCTGTTATTGGTGGAGGTGGACAGATGCAGTGGTTTCCCATCTTTTTTATCTCAGGGTGCCTTTTTTTCCATTATTTAAATGCCAGAAAGTCAAACAAGTGTCTCATTCAACTCCCTGGTGAGATGGCATAAAGAAACAGAAGCTATCAGAACATCCAAGCCTGCAACCAAGGCACAAACTGAAAGGTGCTATTAATAGAGAGAAATAAGCAACTAGACTTCAAACAGCTCTGGACACAATAAGGCTTTAGAATAAGCTAATGTCCCCTTGACCATCTGCATATCATCAATCAGGTCATCCAAGAAAAAGATCTATAAATAACCTATCTGACCAACTCTGAAAAGGCTTTTGGTACAATTCTTCATAAGTGCAAATGGTAGCATTCAGACCACCTTATTTGTAAGCACAAGAGTCATTTGTCCCTATAAATCCGCAAATTGGTCAAAAATCTTTCACTCTCACATATGATTGCATCCACAGAACGGTACAAATTACAGTGAGCCAGCTGCAATCCCTCACTGTGACCTGTGAGGACTGACTGAAGAGCAGAAGCCTGACCCCAGAAGGTCCCTGCTTCTGGCTGGGCTCCGGTAACTTGCCCCCCAGAACTCCAATGCAGTAGAGTCACACAGTTTCCTGCCCATCCCCTTAATGTGCTCTATCAGGATATACCCGTTAGATGATCCCAGACAAAACGAAGGCCCAACTGGTCCAGAGAGCAGCCTCTCAATTTCTCAAGCACGGCTCTGAAGCACAATGATAACCAAAAACAATGACAATGCTGTGTGTGGATTTAGTGAGTGCTTGTAATGATTCCTGTCATCCAAAGCAAAAGTGAAACCTAGTGTCCTCAAATCCAGCATCTCCCCTGCCTGATACGAACACTGAGGTTCACCTCACCGCTCTTCCCCAGGCCCCGCCAGGCCAGGTCTCCCTGTGGTCATGCTCCCTGAGCCTACAGGCTTTACTTATTGATACACTGGCGTTGTGGGTCCAGCACTGACAATCTGAAAACTGCCCAGGACCCTGGAGTACAAGAACATGAGCAAAATCCTCTTTGACATTCCTAAGGAGGTCTTTAATAATGTAGCCCTCAGGTTAAATAAATATCTTTGATCAACAGGGCATAGTTATTTATTATTCATTTACTTCTGTGCAAGAAATACAGGTCATCCACTGAACCAGGCACTGTCACGTTCATTTTTAACTCATCTGGAGATGAGCCTTTATTTATTGGAAATGATCATAATCCCATTGGCTTCAATAGAGTTTCATGAGCTGAAGTCATCAGCTAATCCATATCATAGTTACTAACTGATGATCCTTCTCAAGCAATTAAAGCTGTGTCCCTCAGATGACATACAGTCTGCTAAAAAGAGTTCAGAGTCTACGTGGGGGATCAGTGACTTCCCCAGACAGTGTTATGTGAAGATACTGAAAATCTGAGAATATTTGCTTCAGAAATTATTCTTTGGATTAAATGTTTTTAGCAAAGCCTAAAGACATTCAGTCTTTCTAGACAATTTATTTGTTTTCTGTGATAACCAACATTTTGATTTTCAGTTGATTTCAGTGGATTTATTCTGGTCCACCTGTGCATTCCACCAATGGATCTCCTCCACAGAGTCAATTACATTTTAGCAGATTATAGTTTTCTTTCTTTTTTGCTGTAGATTTCTCTCTTCTGCTCATGAGCTAAAATAATACTGAAACTCTACTTAACGCTTGTATTGTTTTCCAAAGACTACTTTTCACTGAAGTAAGCGTGGGGACAGATTTTTTTAATGAAATAATACTGTTTACTACCACAAAATATTTAATCATAATTACATTAAGAAACATACATAAAAGCTAAGTAATAAAATAGAATGAGTTGGAGAACACAAAGGGAAAAAAAAAGACAGAAAGGATTAAGTAGAGTCATATAAGGAATAGATTCTATTTAATGAAAATTTCCACAGTGTTCAACATTTTTATTATGGTTAATAGCACTGTGCTTCATTTTTGTCTGCAGTAATTGTGTATCCTTAATGAATGGGCACTCTTATTTCCCCATTGAGCACTGACAGAAATTAATAAACCTAATTCTGTAGGTTTAAGTTTAATTCTAGTGAAATATATAAAGCAGTTACATTTTCACTTAGCTACTAACTGGAATAGAAATGGGTTTAAGCTTTTCAGCAGCTTAATAGGGAACAAATTGGGTTTTCTTTTATTTCTTTTTTTTTTCTCTCCTTCAGTACTTGGGTCTATTTTTGTTGCTGCATGCAAGAAAGGACACGCCATGGCTGGTGAAGCTGAACCGAGCTTACAATGAGTGTTGTTAATTTATATTTTTTTTAAGTACAATTACTAGACTTAGCCCTTTGTGCCAGCCTTGTTGTTAATGATTGGTAAAGACCATCTCCCTGGTTTACACTTTGATAGAGATTGCATGCAATAGGAGACTTCAGAGTGCCATCTAGAAAACTCAGCTATCATAGCACTCCGGAGACAAGCTTTCAAGTTCATTCCTTGTCTGGTTATGCAAGGTAGCAAATACGGAAATAATCTGAAGCTGAGTAAGAATTGGGTGATATTGGATATAATTAGAAGTGCCATCTTTCCTGGAAAAGGAAGTGGGTGACCTGACACTTTCCACCAAATTTAAAAAAAAAAATTGAGGACTCCCATGTCGAATGTTACATGTTGGGTGCACGTACAGGCATCACATGAACAAAATCTGTACGTCTTCCCCCCACAGTACGACAGCCAGGAATTGAGCACATAACAGATGATACTTTCATGCTGGTTATGAGACTGCTTAACCCCCACAATGTAAAACCTTTGCTAATCTCCACAATAAGCCCTTTCCAGCAGAGAGCTGGGTGTAACAGTTCAAAACGAAAACTGAAGTGAGTTTGCAGGTAGGTAAATAACTCAAAAACACAAAATGGAATTTAAGGCAGAATCTGATTGTGAGATTCTGAGGTACGGTGTTCTGCCGCCCCTGAGACCTAGGCAGTGAAACTAATACGGGTCTTGTTTCTTTTTGGATTAGCAGTTTTTAAGAGAAACTCCAGGTGCTGAAGGGAGCCATTTTAAGAGGCACCGCTGAGTGCCTGAAGGACTTGGCATGTTCACTTTTGAAAGAACCAATATTGTGACCACAGGTGGGCAATAGTGAGACAATCACTTTCTAAAATACATCATTTTAAAAACAAGAATAGAAACATCAGTCTGGCATCATGACAAAAGTGCTCTTTGGGGAATAATTCCATGGATTCCTCCTATCCTACAGTTTCATTTTAGAGTGGGCCAAATCCCCAGCTGGTTTAAATCAGCAGCTGATTTACTCCAGCTAAAGACCTGGGCTGGTATTTCATTTCTATTATTACCTTATCTTTTACAGTCCCCACTGTCCTAATTTATCATCTGTGTTAGAAATCGCAGAAGCACAGTAAGGGGTAACCATGAGCAAAGAAGCAAACATAGGGAAAATCTAAGATTAGAGCAGAGCCACGTCACAAGCTCTTCTGTACCTCCATCCGCCCATTTTGCTAGATCATGGGACTGAAACACAGTTGAATCATACGTAAAGATGTGGAGACAGAGGAGGCGGTGAGAAGACAGTCAGAGGCAGAAATCAGACATGAGGAGGGTTTTGAAGTCATTTCAAGGAGGAGAGGTAGGAGGGCAACAGGAGGGAAGACAAAGTCGTTGGTGGAGGAGGTTGGACTGTGCCGAAGCAGCAGCAAAGAGGACGTAAGCTGCTGCGGGGTTCAGCAGTTTGGGGGACGCTGGAGTGCAAAGGCACAGGGAGGGGAGGGAGGGTCAAACAGCTTCCAGCTTTACTGTTCGTCAACGAGAGCCAAGGTGAGGCATAGGCAGGGTTAGTCTGGGAGCTGGGCAGATTCTCTGCTCCTGCTTTCACTTTGGGTTTGACAAGCTGTACCTGCCCGACTGGGAATCCAACGCAACACCACGTAAAGGAAGTTAAAGAATACCTTCCACTATAAAGGAAGTTAAAGAATAACTTATAGGGCTTTCTCCTTCTGTTTAGACTACAGCACATGGAGCTGGAATAGACTCCAAATTCAGAAGGTGGTGTTCCAGAGAGAAATGAAGTAATACGCTATTGCTTGTCTTCCCAGAAGTAGCCTGTTGCCGTGCTCCCCTTCCCCAGGAAAGGGCAGCTGCGAAGCCTGCCCTGAGCTGGCTCTGCCAGTTTCTATCTGTTCTGCAAGTCTCCAAGGTTTTTAAATTCAATATTTTGTGAGAGATTAGTGTTGAAAAGAAACAAACACTTACTAGGCAGCAACAGGTAACACCCTTCAAGGCAATGCAGACTGATTTCTTAAAGCCATATGCCTTGTGCCTTATTCGCCTCGCACAGATTACTCCGAGTAGCACAGCCTATATCTCATCGTATATTGCCTGTGCTGCTTATAGAAACGAGAGCAGTAAGGCAGGCACCTCGCAAGGGCAATTCAGGATCTGTCTCTGCACAGCCATTTAGGGATACCTGGTACCACCTGGGTACCCACCCACCTGGGTGAAATAACTCGGTTGAACACTGACTAGTTTAGGCCCTGGGCCCAGGGAGGATGATCATGGCAAGATCCAAACCTCTGCGAAGGGCCAGCAGCTTTGTAGCTGAGTGCTGAAGGAAAAATGTCAGGCATTTAGCCACAGACTCCGCTCCAAGTGTCTTAATAATGAAAGAGCTGAGTAGCAAGAAGAATTGGTAACAACAACTTTCTCATCAAAGCCATGTAGAAGAAAATTTACTCTTCCCAAACAGTACTTGCCTAGTGTCTGCTGTCTAGAGAAAAACATTTTATGTTTTGGGCATAATTTTTTTCAGATGTTTTCACACCATGACGAATTAAATAGTTTTCCCTGATCAGCTAAATACCTATTTGGTTAATGACAAATAGCTAACAGCTTCACCATAATAATCCATATATGAAATTTGAGGTTACATCTTTCACTTAGTCAGAGAAATGCGTTTTCCCACCCCGGTTCCCATCACTGTTCCCATTAGTAGCAGACTAATAAAGATGCCCTGCAGCACCAGCCACCCTGTTAAGTAACAGGGTTGAATTTCTGCCCATTTTTTCTGGAGGAAGACTATCAGGCATATACGTCTGCTGTTTACCTACTTTACAGGTGCCCCAGAGGACATACAAATGTTTAATTTGAAAAGCATATGCACCTAAATTATTGCAGTTTCATACTTGCTTAAATTTCATTTTTTACTTAAGACTATCATCTTTTACGCTTGCCTTTAAAACCAGAAACCAAACAAGCCATGTTCTATTTCGAGCGATGAAGGAACAGCACAGGTGCAATGGAGACTGGATCTACCAGCTGAAATTCAAGTTTGTGCACTGTGATTGATTTGCTGTCACTGACAGGACCTAACAAAGAAAACACTGGCTCCTGTTCCAGAGTTTCACCTACTAAAGATCTATGCAATTATACGAAATTAATATCTCTTCATTTCTTTGGACAAAACTGCTGCTTCCCCAAGGCTGTATTTCAATCCATGTCCTACACATTTCCCAGGCAAAGGAATATTGTCATGCAAATCTGACAGCCATACTCCTTGGTGTGCCACATATAAAATCTGCCCCTACATGTTGAAGATCAAATTCCACCACCTAATATACAATTTTAGCCTGTCTGACTACACCAACACCCAACACCCCCAGGAGATACAGCTCTCCTGCAGCCATAAGGTTCTCTCAAGCATGAACGACCTGCTCCAGACACAGCTGGGGGAATGGCACATTACCTCCTTCCCTCCTGATTTTTTATATCAGCTTTAATCACAGCAGAACTCTCAGGAACACAGCACTGGTGATACAAGTGAAATGGAAGGGTACCTGAGTATGAGCAGAAGCAACGTCTGACGCCAAGAGCTAATACCTGATAATTACAGAGGGAGAGTCAGAAGAAATCCGGAAAGTTATATATAAGGAGGAGGAGGGGGAAAAAAAAGAGAGAGAGGAGAAAAGACCACTGTCTCAACACGAAGTCATTACAGAGAATTAGTCCATTAGGATAATGGCTGTGCATTATGGGAAAGCTGAGCTCGTTTGTTCTTTCTGGGGCTCTTGGAGCACATCTCTGCAGCTGAAGGAATGGCTCGTCCCCCGCTGCAGCATCTCCTTTGGCCAAGTCAGGAACAGCAAACTGACTTAAGCCTGAGCCTTATCCAGCACTGTTTACATAAAAGAAGTATAATTAAGGTATGTAGCTCTGAGAGCAGGTGGATTAACATGCGTTACACTGGCACTGAGAGGTGAACGAAATATTTGATCTGTTTTCCCCCCATCCCGTGTATGCTACAAACCATAAATTATGTAAGCCACAAGCACCATGGGATCCAGACTTTGGAATCCTAGATGATTATGTTTATTCTCTTTTTAACCCTTTTGTTTTTATTTTTTTTCCCTGAATCTAAATAGAAATTGATGTTTAACTCCAGGAGCACTTGAGGACATGTCATGAAGGCTAGAGTCTGCTACTGCTCCCAGAACAACATATTTCAAGGAGGGAACAAAACAATCAATGAGGCAGCATGACATGAGACAGTCTGGATGCCCCACACTTGGTTCATGACAACAATAATTAGCCAGGATTAATCATCATAATGTTTTTTAACATTTAACTTGAAAGTGGAAACCAGTTAGCTCAGGAATTTTGCCATCAGAATTTTGGCTCCAATGCAGTCCGCAGTGATCACAACTAAAAGACTCAACTCTTTTATTAATCTTCAATGGTTTAAACAAAATGAGTTCATGGGACACCAGTGACTCGTAAGAGATCAGCATCCCTACAACCAATATGTATTTGTTACCATAGCATTTTCCGTGGAAGTCACAGACTGGCACAGAGACTAAATCTTGCCTTTGCCCATATCAGCAAACTCATTTCAAAACAGAACCTTGGAAATACGTCCTCAGCTGTACTAATCCTGATTAAGAGAAAAGATTTTGAAAATTCTCATAACTGATAACCTGGGAATCAAAGTCATGCATGTACCTGAAAAGAAAACCAAATCTGATCAGCCATATATAAAGCCTTGACCTTGCACCACGAAAGTCAACAGGAGCCTTGCTTGTCTTCAATGAATGTAGGATCAAGCAGCTAATCAACAAAATTTAACATGATAAAGGTCCATTTGGCAACACTCCATTTTACTGAAACCAAAATTGCTCAAAAGCTTAAAATCTCATACACGAAACTAAAGATCAGTATTGCAAGGTGTATCTCAGAGAGAGAAATGCATACAGGTTCATTCTGATCCCAGCATAGTTCAGAAAAATAAATTTAAGCCAGTGTTCACAATAGTGAAAAACTCCTAGAAAATATGTCATGTTCATCTTTCATGTAGGTCTTGGTCTCCACAGCAGCAGGACACAGCCTCTTCTTGTTTCTACTGGGATAAGTCAGGAGTAACAGAACTGAAGCAAAGGTTATGTACGACTGATTCAGGCAAGGTCACAAGCAGCCCCACAAGAGATTTGCTTAACTGATGGCCAAAGGTGACTGTTTAAGCGACTGGTGGGTAGCAACTTTTAGTTCTAGGGGAAATTGCCAGTTTAGACAAGTAAGAACCATAATCCAAAAAAATAACTCTGACCATTCTACTGGTTCTTACACCAGAGACTGCAGACCAGAAAATCAACAAATGCAGGATGAGAAAACAGCAAAAACAAGGGTTACTTTTATCTTTGAACAGACTGGCCATAAGTGACACCGTTGAACAATCCCTTGCCCAGTGATCCGAATAACGAAGAATCTGAATATGATCTGAAGTTCTTAAGTCCCTAAATTTCAGTTTTAAGTTACTGAGGCAATGCTTCAAATTTTACTCTATTTCCAGTATTTAGCTTGGTTTCAGCCAGTAAAGCCAAATCTTGAAAAAGGTTCTGCTTTTTCCTATCCTGTACCTACTAACTTAAGTATTTAAAAAGAAATTTTAAAAAGAATTGAATAACTGTTTGTTTGTGTAATAGATTAATTCATCAGGGAACATTCAGGTTTCCCAATGTAAGAAACAAAAGTACACCTCACACGTTCACACCAGCAAACAGCAAAGTGACAGCTGAGATTTGTTTCTGTGAATTTTCCTAGCTGAAGCTGCAGCCGGCTGTGTTGCCAACAAAGTCCAGGTGTAAACCATACGAGCTGACAAAAATAGGATTCTTAGGAGCACAATCCCATTTCTATGTGCACAATACATCCATGCCAAGCTGCACTTCAGCATCTGGAATTCACCACTCTGTGCTGGAGTGGTTTTTAACTAATGCCCGAGAGATTTATCCTGTCAGGTAGCTACCACTAAAGCTGCCCTCATGAGTTCTAAAGGATTTGTATGCCACTGAAACGCACAGGCGCACAGCACCAGCGACTCATTTAAGAGGCTTTAGTGATAAAACCAAAGTTGGCCAACTGCACATTATAAGAGGTACATAATTAGGCGGGCTGTCCAGTCAATGATTTGGAAGATCCTGCCATTTGTATAGTTCAGGGAGCATCTGGGAGAGAGGATACTGTAATGAGCTGAGTGGGAGCACGTGGATCACCGACCTCTACGGGACCAGATCAACACTGCACAGCTGCCCAAGTCACCCTTGGCCTCAGCGATTAGAGGCTGTTTCCTGAAATGGGAGCATCCAATTTCTTTGCTTGTTGACACCATGAAACTAGGCACGAGGCCTGGAGCTAAGGAGCAGACGCCTGCTTTCAAGTGGGCTACTGGTTTCTGCATCACCCAGTGCAAAACTGGGTCAGACGTGAATACACATGACTACCCAATTTTTTGTCAGGAGGCTAAAGCATTTCACCAGTTGAGTCCCTGGAACATCCAAAAGAGACATTTGACATTTACTTCATTACAACGGGCATTTCCTTCACTCCACAAGGAGTTATACACAAAGCTTTTGGGTCAACTATCAACAGTTTCTCTCTGAGGATTAAACTTTGGGTCTCACCAATGTCCTGTCACCAGAGTCCCTTTTACTCTGCAGTGTCTGCAAGAGCACTTGTCTTTGGTTTGCATCCCTCCAGGTTGGTACATCACACCAGGCAGCTGGGATGGCAGAGGTCTACCTTACTCTGAACAGTCTCTGGGGACTTTTTCCCCCATCCTGGACTCCATCCCAAGCTGTATTTTCACTATTTTGTGTTCCAGAGCAGCAGAGCTAAATGAGCTAATGTTAGATTGGAAGTCACAGGCGCATATACGAATGGCCGCACAAGACCAAAGGTCCCCATGCCACTGTACTCCGGGTGCAGCAGCAGCCCCATGGCCCTCAGAAGGAACCCAGGGAAGGCAGCTGCTGATACCTCCACAGAGCCTTCTCACCCTCTGCCTTCCTGGTCTGGAAGTGGTGACTTCATATTTAATAATAATTCCCAGTAGACTTTTCCTCCTTCATCTCCAACCGCTGCATGAATGCAGAAGATGCTGCGCTCAGTTATGCAGCAGAGCACACAATGGGACCATCACAAGCGTGCGTGAGCACAAACTCCCTGTGTGACCCCAAGCAGCTGGTACAATGGCACTCCCTTCCTTCAGCACAAAACAAGTGACCTCTCTTTTATTCACCACAATCTCATTTTATTCCCTGCCACCAAGTGCGCACTTTATTACAGCAGGAAAAGAAACATATAAGCCTTCTCTGCTTGAGAACTACTCCACATAAGAAGGAAAGCTATGAGGTTTTATTTTAACTCTTATTTTAAACAACAGTCTTTCAGGTATAAACACAGTTGTCTGTGCTAACACTGAAATTCACTTTTATTAGATTAAACAAATAGTCAGGATCAACTACTACCAAGCGCTTCATGCCTGAGCAAGTAATCTCGTATCCAAATGAATCACAGGGTCATTTTAATCAGTTAAATGGCTTAGTACAGGAATGCCTGCTGTTCCTTTTGGTTTCAGGAGCTTCCTTACCTGCACTTTTTGTGCACTTTTCGTGCACACTTTTTGTGTGTTTTGCCACCAAAACAATCCCTCCGCTCCACCCAGCTCTTAGGCCCTAATTCATCAAAATCCCTGAACCAGAAAGTGAACTTTCAGTGGGTGAGAAGCCCCTTTAAAACTGAAGGATGACTCATGGTCATTGATAGGCAAATTTTAATGAGGCAGATAAAAGTTATTCAAAGCATTGAATAATACTCAATAAATGATTGCTGATGTATTGCCCTGGCACTTCCCTAACAAAAAAAACTAGAACAAATGTATTTGAAGCACCACAGGCTTATTAATTCACTGCCTGCTACTTTATTTTACCATGGGATAAGCTGAAGCAGAGGTGTAAGAAGCAGTCTCAGCTTCCGTTATTAAACTGTCTAGAAGTGGAAATGTCCCAGAGAAGGGCACTTCATTCCCTACACACATTTACATACACACCACCCCTCCTTACGTGGCACGTGTTCAAGGCCTCTTTATCTCTGTTCACAAATGGGATGCTCGCACAACTGTGAAGATTTGGCCTCTTCCTAATTCAGGTAATTTTACTCATATGTCCCTTGGACTTGTTAAGGTCTTTGCTCCTTCTGGGAGAAGTTGTGGAGAAAGCGACAAAAAGGAGCTCCAGAATGAAAGCCATTGGGCAAGGGATGAAACAAAAGAAAGATGAACACGCCAGGAATAGCAAGGCCTGGCAGGAAACAGCAGGAGGATGCACCCTTCTGTCCTTCTATGGAGACTTTCATGAAGGTTTTTGTTTTGTCCCTCATCTTTATCCCTGAAACAGCAAAGAAGTCATTCATCCTAAGACATAACAGTATTGAAAATATAATAGATAGAGCTTGGAAAGATGTGGATTACAATATTACATACACATTTGAGAGCTTCTTTTGAGGATGGAAGGTCATAAGGACCTTTAAGGTACTTGTGTTTTAAAAATACCTAAAATTCCCCTTCCTCAACCCTTAGCTAAGGTTTCCGCAACCACTGGCCTCAGTGATGACAGAGGATTCAAGGTGCACAAAAGTATTCGCAGGGGAATGAATCTCTGCAGGAGCATGGCCACTGATATCAGAGACCATAGAAAAGGTTCCAGAAATAGATTTTTTGGAACCAGTCTATTTTCAATGCAAAAAAAATGCATAAAGGAGGAGAAGTACAACAGAATAAATGAGATTTCTGTCAAATAATTCTAACAAGGTCCAATAGATGTTTCTGATTTCCTGCATGGCCTCAGTCAGGACACTTCCCTCGCCCCGTTTCCCATTATTAAAACATAATTAAAACAAGGCACAACACAAGTGCAAAGAATTCTTCAGTCGTTAGCGCTGGTTAGGTCTGAAATTTTTCCTTTTCAGAAAGAAGTGATCTGTGAAAAAGCTTAAATAGAGAGTTATATTTTAATCACATTTTAAAAAAGAAAAAGGCAGGAGTGCTATCTATTCAGTGGGAATCCAACAAAAAAACAATTGTCTTACAAGGGCAACTGAAAATCAAAGTGAATGAGTATTTATAGCAACTGAACTGTTTAAAACAACAAACTGAAACTGCAGCACCAACTACTTCACAAAGTCATATTCTTGAAGAAGGGGGAAAAAAAGATCAAAGATCTGCAGGCAGCCAGCTCTGCATACAAGTGGCTTTATCAGCTCTTGGCTGTGTTAAAGAGAGTCAGGCATCCTGAAAGAGAAAACATTTAATGAGGTGATGAACAACACTTTCTTGGCCTTAATTATAAGGATAGGACTAAGCAACAATAATTGCAGGATAAATTATTGTCAAGAGATATTTCCAAACAACAACAAAAACCCCATGTCATTATCAAACAATTATTTTAAGTCTCATTTACATATAAAAAAGAATAAATGGAATAGTCCTCTTTTTCTTTTCCATTTGTGGGGGTGGTGGAAATTTTCAGGGTGGTGCATGGGAATTAGACGCACTACACCCAATATTGCTAATGACAGATTAATTCTCTGCAGATCACTCTGGGAATTGTACATTTGTACCCAAGGGCAGAATTCAACCCAAGAAAAACTCAAATCTCTGTGATGTGCCCCCAGAGAATCACACGTATTTAATAATAGGAACAGAAGACCAACTTCCTCACAAAGTATCGTTCAAACAATAAGTGGCAGAAAAGTTCCATTTAGGACAGAGAGAACTAAGCTTTAGGTGTAGTAAAGTAGATGTGCACATCAGCTACTCAGACCTTATCAGATGAGTCTTTTAAAAGCGCACATGAAAGAAATGAGACGTATAGAGTAGCCTTGAGTCAAATAGGCTTTCAGCAGCCAACAAGGGTATGTCATACGAACGGAGAAAAAATGAGATCATGGCAATTGCTCTCGGGCATTTATCTCAACACCACTTTGTGTCTGCAGATCCCAAGCAGTGGAAGACCAGGAGGTTTTTGGCATTAGGAGTGGTGCAGAGCCAAGGCGTCTACTTTCCCACATTAGCAAAAGGAGCAAAGCACCAGGCAGATTTTCAAAATGGTTCTCGCTTAGCTATTAACATAAACAGTCACATTTTCAAAAGAGTTCAGAAGAATACTAGTTGCCATTGGTTTCTGAACATTGTTTATTTAATCCAGCTGCTCCTGGCTTAAATTTGCCATTATCAACTAGTGATTCTGCGTGACTAAACCAGAGGCCTGATGAAAAGATGGATTTTTTCAGAAGTGGGGGGGGTTTATCTCCCTGAAAATATGGTCCCTTAAAATTGTTTTTAGTTATCCCTCCAAAAATTGATTGTACCACAGAACTGGTTGCCTTGGAAAAACGTAATCTTTCTATCATATATATATATACTTAAGAGAAAATACATATATACAGTGGTTGTGAATACAGGACCTACAAAGAAATGAAATAAAGTGATATTATTTGGCTGTCTTTCCTGTATGCAGGTATTCTGGCAAGTAACTTACCCACAAACAGTGATCTTTATTTATGCCTAGAACAGACGAGCATATTATCATATGAATAGCCACAATAAGAAATCTCATTTCTTTCACAAAAAAGAGTTAAATAAAGCTGGGTACCACCAACACTTTTTCTTTAGCTTCATCCAGACAATAGGGGCAGTGATAAGTATTACTGTTCAACGAAAGCTTACTTATTTTTTCCTTTTTTCATAGCTCCAATAAATTTGTCAAACTACTTGAAACATCCAACACATCTTTCCAGAAAACAGGAATTCGTTGATGTCTTTACTCTTGTTGCCATAGAATTATGCCAGCAAAAGCACAATTTGGGCAACACAGGCTCTATTTCATGCCTCTTTTATCAGATACCAGAGCTACAAAATCTGATTTTCAAACAGGATAGACAGACACGTTTTAGACATTTCACTCATTGGCTTACAAAATGCAAAATTCATTGCATAAATTCGACAAGTAGTGTTCAGCTTATATTTCAGAGACATTTTGAGGTCCACAGGCTACTCCAAAGGAATCTACACAGAAATCTGGCAGCAGTAGTATTCAGTAGGCTTACATTTCCTGTATTTAAGTCTATCAGATCTACAAGAAAGGCTCCGTTAATTTAAAAACCTTCTCAACCACATCGTCTCAGCTCACAGCACACATAAATAAGTGTATAAGGTGCAAATAATTGAGAAAAAAGTTTTGAGATTATATAAATACATACAGAGCTACAAGGTAATCAGAGACAGGCAGCTTAACCAAAAGTTCAATAAATTCCAAGATTCTGGCCAAATCAGTGGGATATAATTCAGAGTCTAGATACTAACTACTTAAGACTGGGATTATTTTAGTGACAAGGACAGAATAAAAATGTGCTTCTTCCTACTACTTTGCTCACTAACATGAGACAGCACACTAGCTGCTTCATTCCTGCCCTTATTGTGCTTATTGTAAATTAAAGCCTTGGCTTGCAAAATACAGAGGAAAACACAGTTCTTATTTCAAAAGCTCCCTCTAGCTTTTTCTAACTGCTTGTTACCAGAATTTGTCTGATGATCTGCTAGAAAAAGCAGCTTAGAGTCAAAGGTGGTCTCATCAGTCTTAGAGAAACACAAGCACATATTGTATAACCAATTTCAAGTAGGTTTTTAATTTGTAAAAGCCACACAGTTAAGACGACATTAAAAATCCACCCCCTTCTTTTGATTCAAGATCAAAGAGATTTTTAGAAAAGTGACATAACCCTTAGATGTCCCAGAAAGCCACATTCGCCACAATTAACCAGCTTCAGTCTCCAAGCCTTGTACACACAGAGGAGCTGGAACAGCGTGTTCAGAGCAGCGAGGTTTTATTGCAGTTGTGGGCAGATTTGGAATAAACAAGCACAGGTCAAGCTCCTCACGGCTTCATTCCAGCCTCCAACAACCACGACAGACGGTCAAAGGGAGCCTGAAACGACCGATCTGGGATTGCATCACAAGGTCTTCAAGGTGGTGTAAATCAGCGTAGCTCTGCTGAACTCCCTGCGGTCTCATTGATTCACACCCGCAAGAATCCGATCCATCAATCCCAAACACAGTGGAGGCCAGTGACACTGCACAGGTGAAGCACTCCCACGCATGCGACACAGACGCTTCTTTTCATCCAGGGACAAACTAAAGTCACTGGTGACTGCCCTGAGGTCTGACACAGTAGAAGCAGAGATAAATACAGTAAAATGACTCAGATCTGACAGAAAGAGAAATGAAGATGATAGGAAGTTAGAAGATAGGACATACATGCAAGCTAGCCAAGTGTACTTTCACTAGAAGGGTACTTCAGAAATTCTGCATACATCTTCTAGTAAAACCTGATCTAAGATAACTGAACAAGGTACCTAGTTTCAAAGATGCTTACGATGCTCAGTCTTTACCATAAAACTGTTATAGAAGAAAGAGATGCCACTACATGTATTCCAGAAAGGTGAAATGAGAAACCCATCAAATACACAGCACACATGTAATGTAAACAGATGAAGACGGTAAGTAATCTTCCAGGAACATGGGTAACTCCTGTGAGAGAAAGGTGGTGCTTTAAAACTACATTCACTTGAAAAAAACCGTTTGCAGTGGATTATCCATCACAGCTGTGTTTAAAACACGAAGGATGGCTTTTACTGCAATGGCAGCAGTCAGCACGACGTAGGAAGACACTGCATAATACAATTGCACACCTAACACCAGCCATGGCTTCTGGGGCAAACCGGTACAAGGAACAATCACAGTCACTGCTCTCGGGTGCCCAGCACGCACGTGAGTATGCATCACGGAGATCAGCGTTGACATTGCCAATGCAAACTGGGTGCCTCACTCCTACTGATAATTCCCTTTTATCTCTAGCAATATTGCACACGCTTTCAGAGTGCAAAGTCCCCTTCCACTTTTATGGGCATATGAACAGAAAAGGTTATGGCTACTTAAAGCATACACATAATCTTCTATAGTACCCCTCTGTTACTGCAGCACATTCCTTGCTACAGATATTAGATCAAACAAAGACGTATGAATTCCAGCAGGTACTACTGCCCACTCCACCACCACCCAGGGAGTGGACTAGAAATACAGATACCTTTAGAAGTAAATGGAAATGAGAGTGAATGTCAGTCATTTTGCAGATAATCATCAGAGGAACTATGGCCCACATCTTGTGAAATGCTGATATTGATGAGTAGCAAATAATGCACAAACGTGTGTATTCTTTTTATATGTATTAACCTCATCCTATCTTTACACACATTTTCAGCCATCTAAGATTTCCCAGCATTAAAGTACTCTGTGTGCTATAGGAAAGGATAAAAAGACATAAGTTTAAAAAGTGAGAATTTCATGGGAGAGTTAAAATTGTCACTAAGGGCACACCAGAAAGAATTACTGATTCTTCAGACTGCTCTAACATCAAAGGATTAAATAAGAAAACCAAAGTCTTTCATAAACTCAAGCAAACGTACAGACAATGTCAAAGCTATTTGGTCACAAATTGGAGCCATCATTTTCACTTTGAAGGCTTGCACAAGAAGCTATTCTGCACTGGAACTGCCACAAAAATTGAAGGGAGAAAATGAATGGGACAAGGGAAATACGGACTTACGGTTCTGAAACAGTGTAAAGTGCTATGTAGAAGCAATATTTATACGAGACACCAGAATGCTAAAGACTTTACTGCTGCCCATCACTGACTGTGATATATGAGCTGCGGTAGTCACACATACAGAAGGACAAACCTGAATTGGATTGTCCTCTGCAGAATGAAACTGTTTGTCCCTCACAGAAAAGTGTGGCTCTTCTCATTATCACTGGAGTGACCTCAAACTCCTCTTTGCTCAGTGTTCCTGTGTATACGTGTGACAATTCATGGACACAGGACAGGGTCCATCACCTAACAGAGCTGGTAATAAAGTACAAATTATGAAAACACCAAGTCCATATTCTTCAGTCTGCAGAGAACTGAAACCAAATTGAGCAGCTGGCCAACAACCAAAGCAGAGGAGACAGCCTCAGCTTTTCTTGAGTTTGCAGATTGTTCTAATCAGAGATTTGCATAAAGACCACCTGCCAGCTGAAATTCAGTCAGCTGATGTGGAAAGAGAGCTCTGAGACTTCTAGCTGGGACAGACTCAGACCTTCAGCTTCTGCAGGATGACCTGTATCAGGAATCTCCACTCATACCTCTCAGTCTTCATTGTATTCATAGCATACTACGTGGTTTTGTCCCAGCATGTTACACTTAATATTTCAATTATTTACAGTAACTCACAATCATGAAGACCGCAAAAGCTCTGACAGAAGTGAGGAGACGGAAGAGGACAGTCTTTCTCTGAGTTCAATGGAACTGACAAACATCAGCCATAGGAGTGCCACAGAACAGGCCATCAGCAGGCGTAAGTAGCCATGAATCTATGCCACCTGACACCAAAACTCGTTATCAAACCCATCTGTACACACAGAGAAATATCCAGCAAATTCTTTCTGAACTACAGAAAGCAGTGGGCCCATTTAACTCATTATACTCCCTAGAACTCTCCCAGCATTGGCCTTTTAATGTATTCCTCTCTAAAAACATTTGTTTCATGTATATATTGCCATTTTCCTTGAGATTTCAAAAGAGTTGGCATTGTTAACTTAGAATATTGCTAGTTAATTGTTGGTGAGCAAAGATAAATTATGACCAGGGGAACTGTTCTGGGAGGATTTAGTGTATTTGAATAATTTAGACCCCTGCTGTTAACGTGACAGTATTGTTTTTCTCTTGCAGTAGCCTGCTGCTACAAGAATTAAAACAGCCATGGCAGGCTACAGCTTGGGCTAGGCCTTAGTAATGAGCTTTATCAGTCAATAAATGATTTTATGTAGCAAATTAAACTGTAAATTTGGGTTAGGTGGTAAATATTTAGAGAATAAAGATATCCAGCTAATGAGGAGGACTGGGTGGGGAAAAAATGTAATGCAAATGTCAATCCATTAAATCTTTGGTAGACGAAAGCTTTGCAGAAAGTTTACTGCTAGTGACTTCTTTTTTTCTCTTACCTTTTTTTTCTCTTTTCCTTTGTAAACAGCAAGGGAACACTATCTCAGCTGTATTTACAGATGCTAGAGAAGGAGGGAAAGACTTTTGCGGGATATTGTATGAGCCACAATTCCAGGCACTCGCTTAGCTCTCAGAGCGAAGCATCACATGGCCTCACGTTGAAAGCACTTGATCAGAGAGACATCGTACCTGTTGGACTCACAACGGACAAGCACAGCAAGTTTGATACGAGGTGAGTTCCCAAGGGCAAGTTGGATGCTTACAACTCACTCCTGGCTCTAGTCTCTGCCTCTAAATACAGCTTACACGAAAAGGTTTGTTTGGTCCTCAACCTGCAGCAAGAGAGAGCAGCAGCAGTCGGCAGAGGCAACCGGTTTGAAACATTGCCCTTTCAAGCAGGAGACTACTTCGCTAAGATGACCTTTCAGCTCTGGAGCTTACTTCTCCCTTATGGCTCACCCAAATCCCGCACTGTTCTGTGGCCCACCCTTGAGGGCCTGTACATGGAAAGGGATTGAGACCATCAATCAATCAACAGGAGGAGTCTGGCTTTAAAAGGCACATCTGGATTAACATGGATGAAAGTGCCCCGAACAAATAAGTTTGTTTGTTCAAAGGTCAGGTGATGAGCAATATGCTGCTTCAAAAGCAGACAGGCAAACAGTCTACCATAAAGCTGGTTTCCAAGATGAGTCCTTGACTTCCAGCTATGCTCCAAGGACTATCTCTCCCGGGAAGGTCTGGAAAACTTATTAATCTTGGCAAGGGCATTTATTACCAAGATGAAAATTTTGCATGTACATTTTTTACTGTGGCCAAAAAGTCAGCTTTCAGCAGAAAAAAGTATGCAGACAAATGTCAGTCAGCTCCACAAGAAATTGTTGGAACCCATCCTAAAGCTAGGAGTGTTAACCTTGCTGTCCTTTATCAGTTTCTAACAGTAGTAGCAATTTTTTTGTGATTTCTGCTGGATCTGTTATTCTATACTTTCTGACAAGGAAAATATACACAGCCCCTGATAGAATCAGTGAAACAATGGCTTTATTTATGCCTTCCAGGTGACACTGCCAGATGGTAAAATCTCATGCAAACACAGCCAGAAGTGTCTGTACACTACGTAGGGCTAACACAGAACCTACTCCAAGATGGGGAAACCATCTCCTTTCGTGAGAATCACAAGACAACCAAGAATCAATGCCAGAAGCTCCACTTTGAGCCAGTTCCAGGCTCAGACACAGCGCAGTTCACAGTGACAACAAGTGGAGAAACCCCCAGCTGTCACAGAGATCCCAGGTGAGTCCCTGCACCAGGGGAGCTCCTTGCTGGTGCTCAGGTCAAGGTTAGCCTTGACATTTTAGAAACCAGTTGATAAGGCACAGAGCAAATGTTTTCCACCGCAGCAGTCAACTGCATAAGGCAAAATTTGAAAAGGACACAGTTACATATTGAGAGGAAATTGAGCCACAGAATACCCTAGTAAAACTCGGTCGGACCCACACATTGTACACTCCAAACAATACACCATTAAGTGCAATAAAACCAAAGAGCACCCCGGAGATTTGTTTGGAAGATCAGAATATATATTGTGGACATAGTATGGAAGGCTGGTTTTAACATGAAATCTATTCAATTGCAAGCTGTTGATGTTAACCGTTTCTTGAAAGACCCAATATACTAATGCAGTTTATTTACATGGCAGAGAATGAAACTTCATGTATCACCTTCTCCATGCCTTTCTTTGATTTGATTACCTCAGTTTAATTACTAAATTCTGTTAAAGGGCTTTCAGCACAGATGTAATTTCATGCAGGTGTTACCTGGCGTAATGAAACCAGATGTTTCCATCAGAATAGGCCTCCCTCATTTGAGATGTGTGTGCTGCAATAGCCTGATTTGTATATCCAGCAGTTCAAAGTGGAAAAAAAAAAAGTGGCTGGGGGTGTTAGGCAAGATCATATTTTCAGTATAGAATGGGTAGTGCCACCTGTTGTCTCCTGTTACATACAAAAGTCTTCCATTTGTACGTAACCTCACTTTTAAGTATCTTCCCCTGTTGTTCCTATTTTGACCAATTTAGCAGGCTGGCTGCTTTGGCAACGCATTTAGGAGCTTGATGTACAGAGGCACGGACTTACACATGGAAAAGGCAAGGCTGCTCTTCCCTGCCACAGTCTTTATTGAAATTTAAGCTCACGCACTTCATATAATCCATGAAGCTTTCTAACCAGTTTCTGCAGAGGATTTGAAAGTTCTTGGCTGGTTACAGAATCAAACAAAACATATTTAATTAGATATATCAGCAGCAATTAAAAAAATCTCAAACCTCAAAACTCTTGTTTTCAAATAACTTTGAATAGCTTTTGAATATCCACCAGTTTCTACAGGAAACCTAGTAGGATGTTCTTCTCTAGGAAGTCTTAGAGTTGATATTATGGCATAAAATAGAGAGAGAACTTAGTAGTCACAAGGGTGTTCATGAGAATTACGTGGTCAGATCTGTCACTTATTAGCTCACAGATTTGGGGCATGCAGTTTACATTTCCTGTTATAAAACCCAGTAAATTGTATTAAGCTGGCTGCTGTTCTAAATACAAAAGAAGTAAATACTCCCTGCTATGTGAAATTTCATGGAAATCTACTTTTGCACTCGGTTTCTCACAAGTTGTCTTAGCAACACAGCTGCCTCATTTTCCACCACACCCATGATTATTAGTGCTGCTTACTTTTATTTTCATTATTGTAAAATCATGACTGGCCAAATGATAGACCAAAGGCTTAAAGCAACAGAACGAAGCGCCATCGAACAGCAACACAGTGAGAAGAGTCAAGCCCATATCACACCTAAGATGACAGCAATTCTGGAGTAGTTTCTGTAACACCCAGATTTTGAATTGCTTTTCTGATTAACCCAGTTCATCGAACGCATCACGATCAAAGAAGTTGTTATGCAACAGCCGGCACCGTCCCATGCTGGGGTAAAAATCCTCACCATCACGCAGATGGTAAACCCAGGGGAATTCGCGTGGAAAGACTTTGCCAGTTCCAAACTGCCACAAAGGGGTTGTGATGAAATGTTGACATCTCAACCCAAAAGGAGCAAACCCAGCCCCAGCTGGCAAGGGAAGCGGCTCCACTTGGCAGTTCCAACACGAGCCTGAGTCCGAACCTCTTCACATTTCTTCCCATTGTTCTGTCAAGCCTTGATGCTGCACAGACAACACCAACCCAAGTGCAGGACTCAGGCTCATGGGACTACAAAGCTCCGAACAATGAAGAATGAAGGGCCTATGAATATTAACAGAAAGTTCACAAATTACAGCTGACAAGCAGTGGCACAAAAGTCTTGCCAACCAGACAGCTCTAAACGACCAAGACACTCATTCTTTCGGTTAGCTCTTTTAATATTAAAAACAAACAAATAGAGAAGATGAAAATATTCATAAATTACGCTGCCCTCTCCTCCTCTTCCATCTGTATGCTCACATTAAGCTTTAATCCTTTTGGAAAGTACACATGCATTTTGGCAGGCGCATAAGCAAGAGTTTGCAAGGTGGGGTCTTGAACTGCAGCAGGACCCACAGCAAAACCAGAGATTGCACAAGCACGCACAAGTGCATGCGTCCGCACGCACACACAAAGACTTCTTACATTAACAGCCTCCAAATCTCTGCTTTTAATACTGCCTTCTTGAAGGAATTCATTTTTATTTTGTGTTGTTCTCAGGTTTATTTGGGCAGGGGGAGGAAAGGGAAGAAATAGGCTAGTCAACTAAACTACTGTCTGCCCTCATTATTTCAATTCAGGGGCTGACAGTACAAGACTTAATATTACAATAAAGCAAAACTGGTGTCAGCAAAAAAAAAAGTTTCGATGACACACTGATATGGAATACTATGATACACTGGTAAAAACTATGTGAAAACCAGAAACACATAAGACTGCAATTTAATCTTTTTATTTGAAATATAAATATTGTTACTATCAAGCTTGACAGTATAGAAAATGTGTGCCCTGCAGCCTTCTGACAAAACAAAATTTATATTTAAAACTTCCTGAAATAATGCCTTTCATATGTGGAGTTTTGTCACATTGCAGCGGCTCTGAGCCTACCTTATGGTCCTGCACCTTTAATTATTTTATGCCTAGAAGACACATTTTAAATAGAAGAGGCGGGTTACAAGAGTTTTGACAGCTGTGGATGATTAAAATACTGACAACATGCACTATATAAAATTCCCTGAGGTTTTAGCTGGGTACTCACACGAAAGTTAGCGATTAGATTCCCTCCCCCCGCCAAATCCCACCAGCATGAAATGTTCGTACCACTGGCCTGTTACCCTCTCCTCTTTAGGCAATGCAAACCTTTTTCTTTTCTTTTATTTTAATAATATCTCAAGGCCACATACTTGAAAATTGGTCAACAAATTTGATTTAGTAATCTGTTCCCATTTAATAAATATGCAGCCAGGTTTCATGACCAGCTGTTCTGTATCATTGCGTGAATGGAGGGATGGGAAACCATTTAAAACATATGAATGGTTTTAGGTTTTGTTTTCACCCCCCACCCCCCCC
>Ga0065711_1029230_pt1 | contig 37037 bp, 20 predicted proteins | sample Hoacrofraction12_FD_59098 | JGI IMG/M metagenome (GOLD analysis project Ga0065711, IMG submission 59098) | Hoatzin crop microbial communities from Cojedes, Venezuela - Epithelial fraction 12 v2 (version 2) | ecosystem: Host-associated > Birds > Digestive system > Esophagus > Crop | place...
GAGGCGGCTGCCCCCTCGCCGGGCGGGCGGCGCGCCTTGCCGTTGCGAAGGGGTGGTTTTATTTTTTTAGGTTGAAAACCCTTTCTCGGTGCCCGGTGCCGAGAGAGGTGGTTTGGAGGGAGCTGGTGGCGGTCGGTGGGGCGCTAATTAGTTAATTCCAGTCATTTCTAGGCGCACGGATTGCTGTTTCTGGTCTGGCTGCACAAAGTTAGACTCACGAAAATGGTAAATTTTGTGTTTGGTGCCAAACGCCCATTCAATCTTCGGTAGCATCTGAAAAGTGATTTTTTTGTTGTTGTTCCTAAGCCCGTGGATTCTGTCTTTGCTGTTTGGCTTGGAACAGACACTGTACCCTCTCTTAACCGTTAGGCTGCAGTAAGACTGCAGTCCTTTCCTGAGAGACTTGTAGTAAATAATAACATTTGTATTTTTTTTAAAAAAGGGAGAATTCAGTCTGATAAAGTATTGCAAAAACTATGGGAGCGATGCCAGTGCTGCAAACGCATGTGCAGGGAACAGCAACACGTGTAGGAAAGATCTGGGCTTGGAAGAGCAAATACTCCCCACAAATTTGCAGCTGCCAATGCCAGTCTCACCTGGACAGGTTTTTGTTCCCTGGTCTGTGTTATTTTTAACCTAGGTTTGATATTTTTTATACAGGAAAATCCTTGCTGTCTCTAGGTAGCTACTGGATGCCTTTTAGCAAGTGGATATTTGCCGTCGCTACCACTTCTCCATAGCTGTTCTTCACACGTTTGTTTCTTATTTTGGGTTGGAGAGGTTTTGCTCTGCCCTGAGATTTCATTTCACCAGCAGTTGTCTTCTGGCCACGTCCTCAACGGGAGAATTTCCTCCCATCCTGACAGACTGTTCATAATCGCCAGGTGAAGAAAATGGCTTGGGTTTGCACCTGTGCTTCCTACCAAAAGACCAGAGATAAAATGTAACAACTTCGTTTACAAAGTACTCAAATATCTTGTTTTGATAGCCACTAACATGTCTAAACTTTGCTTTTTTGCTAGTAGAGGTGGGAGGAAAGCGTCCAGAAGTATCAAAGAAGATTTCCAGTCTCCTGTGGTGCTCAAGGCGACCGATACCACGCGCAACCATGAGGGAAAAAGAGTGGCTCCTTTTTCAAAGTGCCAGTTGTGTCCCATTGTAAATACTATAACAAAATAAAAATAAAATAATGAAGCCAATAAATCACAAACTCAATAGCTGTGGGAAGTAACAGCAGATCTCAAGGACAAAAGCAGTGGAAAAACCCCAGGAAAGTGTATCAGACCTAATCAAAAGCCCATCAAAATGAGTGGAAAGTCTCCCACGGGCAGTCAAGGACGGAATGTAGTAGGTCAGATATGGACCGTTTAGTGCCAATGTCCATAGTTAGAAACAATTTCTGCCCCAGTAATCCAGGAGTAATGAAGTGCAATCCACTGTGTCAGATGCTGTAAATCTAAGATAATTTACCTGAATACACAGGAATTATCCAGCTTCAGCTGGATACTGGGGTTTGGATTCCGTTATTTTTGTGTTTGTAACACATGTAATAATTCCGATCCATTTTTTTTTCTGTTGAAAACATGAAGAAAGGAGTGTCCACTTCCCTGAAGCGCTCAGTAATTTTGGCTACTGTGAAAGGCCAATGATGTTCGTACTGGGAAGATGACTGGAACAGTTTGTGTGACTGATATTCTCACCATTCTAAGCATTGTCACCTCTTGGGTGGTGGTTGGGCCATAGGTGAAGGCTGAAAAATTGTCTATTTCCTGGAGTGACAGGACTGAATCTTTTCCGAGCCATAGAAGCTGACTGACTCTGGATTCTGCGGTGACCTCTCTGGAGATGTCCTGCCTATGAAAGGATGACGCTGGTGGGACACCAGTTAGCTTGAAGAATCTCATAATAGATATGAAAACATACCAGTAAATTTCCATGAAGAAAAAAAAGCTGAGCTTAAGCAGCAAGGAACGTGGTTTAGCTGCTTCAGCATGGACAAGACAATACTTCAAGCATCACCAAATCATGGTTTCTAAGAATTAGAGCTGTTGACAGATTTTTCAAAATGTTTTGACAACTCATTTCACCAAGATTTTTTTACTTAGAGTCTTGAAAATTTGTTACCGTTTTGCAAAAATACTCCATTTTTTTCATTATGAAGCTAGGGGGAAAAAAGAGAAATGTCCATCTAGTTTTTTCATTAAAGTCTTGCTGAAAATGCATGGTCCTTTCCAAAGTAACTAACTCCTGGAAAAACTCTGTTAGCCGGACACAAATCCTCTACAGCTACAGGACTTCGGCTTAAAGGAAGGACGCGATTTTGGTGAATCTGATCCGGACACCAGAGTTTGTTTGAGGAAATGTCCCAAAGCTGCAGATCAGTTGTTTGGTTAAATGAACAATGCTTTTATCAGTTTGCTTCATTAATCGAATCATACCTCCAGGCATTTGGCCGAAATGTCACCATCTTTAAAACTGTGTGCCTAGGATTTTTTTAAAAGCTGATGGTCAACTGTAAATCGGGTTTTATGCTAAAATTGGACCCCTGCCTCCTGGGTGCCTTTTATGCACAGCACCAGCCATTTTGTTTGCCAGGAGGTCGGTGTTTGTGAAAGCAATTATTTTAATAATCAAACAGTGATGTTTACATTATTAGCTTGGTTGTTTAGAGTGAAGCTCGTGCAAAGAAATCAGATGCATTCATTAAATATTTAATTAAACCATTGTCTGAAAATAGGTTGTAACACTGAACATCACGTCTCATTATCAAAGAATAAAGTTTAATATGGTATTTTAAAACTTAAACAGCCTAGTTACTGTTACTCTGTTGAAGGGAACAGCTCTTTTTCGTTTCTTTTGTGGGTAAAATCCTTAAATTCTGAACCATACTTTGATCATGTGACTTACAAGCCAGTTATCAAGACCACTGCTTTTGACTTCAGGGATCCCAAGACCTCCACAGACGGATTCTTGGTTTCAATGTGAGCTTCACGCGTACGTGTCCCCACTGACTTTGCAGCGAATACCTGCTGAGAGAAAAAAAAACTCAAGTACATAATTTAGGAGGTTTTTGGCACTATATGGGCATGGAAATGTTTCAAGTGATAACTTGGAAGTGTCTTACGCGATTTGAATGTAAACATACCGTACAGTCCCTGGCCTGAAATGTGCAGCTGGTTTGCAGCACCTGGACATATTTTCTACCTTGACAGTGACTGAAGACAAATAGACTTGGAACTGTTCCTGCAGCTGGGATTAACGTGCAGATGTTTTTGTGCTGCTCTTTATACAGCCCAGTATGGTTTAGTTTTTGATTTGTAATGTGTGCCAAGGAAATCGCTTTTCAATGAGTGGCCTTATGGTTAGTCTGGATGCTCAACAAGCTGCACAGGCAACGAAGTGGTCCTCTTCTTCACTTGTACCTGCTACTGCATTTAAGGGGACAGTCTCTGCTTTGCTATTTCTTTGTAATTGAAGGAAATGGATGAGGTAATCGGTAGCCTATGCAACCAGAGCTTTGGTAGCACTGTGAGCGAGGGCTTCAGTCGTAATGCATAACAGAAGTGACGATGCCAGTTTTCTAAGTTAGAAGTCTGGGTACTTTGGGATGGAGGGTGAGTTCTTCCTGGTACCTACTTTACGTGATGACAGATTGAGACAGTGAGAAATATACTAGCTACAAAGTATTTGAGGAAAAGTATGTGTTTCCATGGAACCTTAGATGTTACTAAAGTCTCTTCCTCCTCTCAGACTACCTTTGTGGGTTTTGAAGCAGAAGACCAGCCCGGTGACCCAAACAGCCGTGTATGCTCTCTTGTCTGTATCAGGGCGACGTTTTGTGGAGAGGACAGAGAAAACAGTCAGACTGTAGCTGGTCTTCAAGCCACGAGTTGCCTATTGCAGCCAGCTGGGTTGAAAACCAAGTTATTTGATGGGTTGGCTAGCAGGTGATCCATCTTGAGTCCTGGGTTATCGGGTAGCTGGTCTGTATAAGCCTTAGTTAGTCTGTCAGTAGCACTCTGGCTTTCATGAGAGCAGAGCCAAAGAAGCTGACTAGATGAACTTCGGAATCCTTTGTGAACCCTTCCTTCAGGAATGCTTTCTTGTACTCCCAAACTCAAAATCAAGTCAGGGTGAGATGTAGGGGTCACCCACGTGCAAGTTTTGACTTGCTAGGTCTAACTGCTAGGGGATGTTAAGCTGTATTGAAACAGGAGTACTGGTAACTAAAGAGGTGGTTTTACTAGGAGAATGTTTCAACGAGTCTAAGAGAAACAGAAAGCAATTGCTGTTTAAATCAAGAGATTCCTGCATTCTTCCTGCTATTTATGAATAGTTATGCAAGGGCCTATTTTTTTTTAATTTTTCCTGGGGCCTGTTGATAATCTAACTGCACTTTCTCACTTTCACTGTTCTCGCTGAGAGAGAGAATAATCTAATTAACTATTCAGCCCTGACAATTACATTCAATTTAAATGTGATGAATAGCCAATTTCAAAATGCCTGATCCTGTATAGTGCTCTGAGCATCCTGAGAACATTAAAGTGTTCTCACTTGCCGGTAACATCAATGGAAGCTGAAGGCAGCCAGCATCTTGTGCGGTTTGTTCTGTTTCTGATGACTTATTTTCATCTCAGTCTTTGGCAGTATGAAACTTCACATTTTATAAAGAAACCTTCCGCTCTGGTGGGTTATGTTCTTCCTGCGTTAGTTTTGCTAATTTGTTTTCTATTATTGCTTTGCGCAGGGAAATCTCAAACAGTGTCTTGGCATGCAAAGAAATTTTAATACATTTTAATAATGGAAAGATAGTGTTCTGCAACTCTAGGAGAAGCAGCTCTGTAATTTTTCTGAGACCCTACAAAGGATAATTTCTGAATACGCAACCTACTTTCGAGTTCATGTAGACTATTAGCCAACAAACCAGTCCCCTGCTTGGTTTTTTGTTAATCTCACCTTCTTCAGCACGACCAGGGCCAGGCTTTTTGGAGGAGATCAGCATCCTTCACCTCTCCAGGTGAGCAGCTGAATTTTTGGAAGGACTGAATGGCCAATTAGGCAGCAACAGTGTTCTGCAGCCTGCTGTTTCTCTTGCCATAATTTGGAGGAAAGAGGAAAAGCTCTTTGACTCTCCCTGCTAAGGTGAAAGAGATGGCCTCTGTATTCAAAGAGGGGTTGAGGTTCACAGTGCTACATAGGGGAGGGACAGACGGACGGATGCACAGTTGGATGGATGCAGGAATCTGCAAAATGGGATTGGTTAGCTCCTGAGAAACCTGCATCCTCCAAACCCATGCTTGCCTGTGTACCGAAGAGCTGCAGGGAGCTTGCCAGGAGGGGAAGTAATTTTAGAGTGTGATTTGGAAAATGATTCAGATTAAAAATTGCTATTTTTGAAGGGCTACTTTCAGCTGGGATCCAGTCCCCAGCACGTTCTCAGAAGCACTCGCCTCACTGCAGCAGAGTGTGGTGGAGGTGGGAGGAGAAATGTCTGTCTGGGAGCCGGGAGCCCTGAACCTCATGCTGCTGTCAAGAAAACAAATAATGGGGATGGGTCAGTCTGTTGCGCATCCTGTCCTGCATTTGGAAGCTGAGTGCTTTCACCTAGCTAGCTGGATGGACACGGCAAAGGCAGCTCTGCCCACCCTTCCTAGGGGCTCACCGTCCTCAAGGGAAGGAGCAGGCATGTGTATTGGGAAATGGGGCTGCTGGGCAGACAAAGTTTCGAGACAGGAAAGTCTACTTTATCCTGTTGACATAAAAACCAAGGACACTTGAGGAAATTTACCAAGCAAGGTTACAAAATGGCAAACAAACACCTTTTTCATGCCATCTGAAGATGTACTGTATGTATTTCACAGACCCTGCGGCTGCCTCCTTCACAAATCTCTCCAGCCGGTGGCATTGAAATGAAAGCTGCTAAGCTGACACTCACTCCATCAGGCTGAGGCTTTACAAAAGTGCAGGACAGGCAGCATTTGATCACAGCACTGGAGAAAAATGTTTGCAACCATTTTGGCCTGCTGGATTTGCTTTCTAGGGTGAGAAGCTGCAGACAGTAATCCTGTGCTGATTACACCTGCCAGTTATCAATAAAGAGGTTAAAGTGTGCCTTCCACTCTGGATTTGTCCCGCTTGTTTCACTCAGGTAGGTGCTAGTGATGATCCTCTGAGGTCATTTACCCTGCTAAGCTTTTCATAGGCACGCTCCACTTGTGACTGAGCAACTTCATATGATCTGGTTTGCTCTCGAGGACACGTGGAGTCGAAGTATGTGGTTGAAAACTATGCTCTGGTTCCCGTGCAGGCATCAGGACTGCTTGCTGGTGATGGCTTTAGCGTTAGCGTTTAGCACAACGGTACCTGGCCCAAGGCTTCTGGGAGTGACTGGCTGGTGGGTTTCCCAGGCAGTGGACCAAGCCCAGCTGAGAGACACCTGTGCGTGCGTGTGCATGTGTGTGCACGTAGATACTAAACAAAGTAATAATTTCCCTTGAATGAAGGAAAAAAGCTGACCCTACAGTTGGTTGATTGTCATTGTAGCCATCCAATGCGTGGCGGTGTTGTGTTAAGTGACGAACTTTATACAAGGTCACATTTTCATCCCTGCCTCTCGCTTTTCTCAAACGTTGCTAAGAAGTGGAAGCCTGGATCATTTTCCGAGTTGCTTCCCTGCTCCTGCTCACCTTCTGACATGCAGCAGGTGAGTAGCCCAGTGTCAGGCTGTGTGGGAAGGCTCTGAGACCTAGCAAGCAGGTGCCTGAGGCCGCAAGCGGGGGCCAGCCCCTCACTGGTTCACCTTGCATCTAGCAGAGAGGGTGTGGACTGTTCCACTGTGTTAGAGGGGAAGAAGTGATGTTAAAAGGGGTCATATCATTGTGCTGCTTAGTTATTATCTCTTTTTGGGAATATTTGTGTGTGAAGAGACATTATGGTATATTCTGTATCTGGGAGGATGAGGAACATAAGGAAAGCAACATATCTTTTGAACAAATGCTAAAGTTCTGCTAGGAAGCAGAAGGTGAAGAAGGAACATGATGGTGAGGAGGGCTCCCTTTTACAGCTGTTCATTCTTGCTTCAAACATGGTGAGCAAATGAGGGAATGTATCAAGCTTTCAAAAAAAAAAAATTTCAGTTTGCTGCGTAGAGGGTTTTAAAGGACCTTTCTTTCCAGATTAAGATTTTCCATTATTTATAGCCACATAAAAGATGCTTTATGTGTAATACCAATATATTCTTTGTGCATGTAATGAAAGAAAGACAACTGCTGTGCCACTGAACATGCAAAAATGTGTTGGGGAAAACAGACAAGGCTGCATTCAGGACCGGATTCATTTTCATCTCTGGTCTTCCTCAGCCTGGAAATGAAATTCAGCTTCCCAGGTTTCCTGTTTTTAGAGCTGGCCACTGCCCATGTTCACCTGGGCACTAGGGGAAAATTGAAGGAAGCTGTTTGGCAGCATTTTGCAGTCATTTTACAAGTGAGCAGTCAAAGCAGTGGAAAGGGAAAGCGATTAAACTTCTTACAGTGAATTTAATCCATTGTAGGTGTACTGTGACCAATGCTGTCACTTTGGTTTTAGAGCACTGGGGTATGATTTAGCCTTTAACAAGCACTTATCTGGTGAAAATGCATCAGTGGGAACATAAAAGATAAAAACGCACAGTGAAGAACATGCAGTATTGAAGCCTAGCTACATGGTGTGCTTCAGGTGAGAAAGACTTTAGGTAAGGAATGAGGTGAACATAAGAGATTAACTGGGCGAAAGGTGCCTAAAAGTGGACGCTCCAGGAGTGGCGTAAATAATGGTAACTCTGAGGGCGCGCCCTCAGAGAGATCACCTCTGTTCCTCTGCATCTGTGAGAAGCGCAGGAGGCAGGGGTGGAGAATGGAACGGAGCACAGACTTTTTTTAAAAGGTTGCTGAAAGGTCTATCAGTCTTACAGTCCTCTCGAAAGAGGTCCTCCCAGCTGCACAGGCTCCGTGCTAGCCCTTCAAGTTGGTTAACTTCCAGTTAAATGAGATAGTCAACATGGTTTAGTGTAGAGGTTGGAAAATTTTTAAGCATTGCTTGCTAAGCTATGTTTTCCTTTTCTCCCTCAGAGTTTCAGTGGGCTAATAGACAATATTTCAGAGATACAAGGTTTGTCCCTCATGAAAGCAAGCTGCCGATGGGCAGCTGAGTGTTGTTCTCCCCGGGCAGGCGGGGGCTGCTGGCTTCCCTTGGACTCTCAGCTGCATCCCAAGACGCAACCATTCCCATTTTGCCGTGCCTTTGTGTCAGGCTCAGCCCAGGCGCCATCCACTGCCACCATGCCGTCAGCTACTCTTGGGCCAACAGCTGGGTCATTAGATTCAGGCTTAGAAAACACAGGTTTTCTCTCACCAGTTCTGTGCTGATATATAGAATCACCTTGATCCAATCATTTCTCGTCCATTTGCCTTACTTACCCTTCTGACCTTGGTCCTGTTTCTCTCCTTAGGTTGAGAAATATTCCAGCATAGAGTTTCTTTTACTGTAATGCATTATTATAGCTCCATTGGAGATGCAATGAAATCATGGCTGGGACTGTGGCAAGCTCCCCACCAGCCATGAAGGAAATAAAGAGCATGCTGCTGGTGTGAGAACCGTTGTACTGGGGAGACCTTGTCGTGCTGATAATGATATAAGTGTATAAAACTCTGCTGTGAAAAAGATGTGTGTTCTAGCAAGCAGGCTTAATTTCTGTCCGAATGCCAGCATGGCTTATTATTTTCTAATGAAATGAAATATATTCATGCTCTCTGAAGTAGACTGTGTTGATTTAATTTGTGTTTTATGATCAAGATTCCAGATTTCATATCTTTTATGTTTTATAAGTAGAGAGCAGGGATTTAGCTGCATGACACCCATTAATATCAATACAGCTAACTCCCCATGCCCTTCTTTAAAGACTGTTTTATACATAACAACATGGAATTTCACCTCTCTGTATTTCTTTCAGTCTCTGCAGGAAAAAAACACTGATAGCTAATCTGAAGGCAAGCACACATTTTATTATTGCTCTTAAGGCAATAAACATTTTTAGTCCTCTGAATTTTTCCTGCTGACAAACAACAGGCAGCGTATAATGTAGCCATCAAATAGCTGCTTTTTTGTGGGCTGGGTTTGGGAAAGCAACAGAACAATCTCAGGCAAAAAAATCACAGGTTATTTGTTTTATGTAATTTCAGTGTGTTGCCTTTTGAGTTTTTTGCTTTAGAGAATTGGTGTGCACCAACTTAGGGAGATACTTCTCCAGTGTGAAATACTATTAGAAAAGGAATGTTCGCTTTTCTAGATGAAATCTTCTGGGTTTTCTTCTTTCCTCACATATGAATAAAAATGATCCAACTACTGTCAAGCATGAGAATAGGGAAAAAAGACATATTTTTCAAGCAAAAGATGCAAACTTTATTCTTTCGTTGTCATTACAAACCATGTATTCTGACTTTCGTCTCAACCTTACAATTTGTATCTCTGTGCCTCCCACTACCAAAAGACAAAATTCACATCTTAAACACTTGTAGTTCATCTTGTCACCATCCAGGAGACTGGAACAATCTGGGGCTGATCCTGGATGATTTTGAGTATTTTCCAGCTGAAGGAAAGACCTGTCACCATCACCTGAGGACTGTTGGTGCGTCTTGCACTTAACAAGATGGGCTATTTGAGTTCAGCTTGATGAGAACTCTTGCCAGAACAGGGTCTGTGCTGTGGGGTGAGGCAGCTGGCTGAACCTGCAGCGTGCTGTGCACTTTGTAGGAACTATATGATGGATCACACCTGTATTGTGCTTACCCTCAGGTAAGAAAATGTTACATTTGTCAAAGTTTATTCTTCCTAAAATTAGGCTTTCCTGATTCAACTCGTGCATCAGATAAACAAAATGTAGCTTGTTCTGATAGCACTTCGCAAAGGTTGGACTCAATTTTCCCTGGTTTGGGATTACAAAACATTCTTTTTGCTCTGAATGGAAATCATAGAATCATAGAATCATAGGTTGGAAAAGACCTCTAAGATCATCAAGTCCAACCATCCGCCCAACACCACCATGCCTACTAAAGTGCCACATCTACACGTTTTTTGAACACCTCCAGGGATGGTGACTCCACTGCTTCCCTGGGCAGCCTGTTCCAATGCTTCACAACCCTTTCAGTAGAGAAACTTGTCCTAATATCCAATCTAAACCTCCCCTGACACAACTTGAGGCCATTGCCTCTCATCCTATCGCTAGTTACTTGGTAGAAGAGACCAACACCCGCCTCACTACAACCTCCTTTCAGGTAGTTGTAGAGAGCAAGAAGGTCCCCCTTGAGCCTTCTTTTCTCCAGACTAAACAACCCCAGTTCCCTCAGCCATTCCTCATAAGACTTGTTCTCTAGACCCCTCACCAGTCTCGTTGCCCTTCTCTGGACACGCTCCAGCACCTCAACGTCCTTCTTGTAGTGAGGGGCCCAAAACTGAACACAGTACTCGAGGTGCGGCCTCACCAGTGCTGAGCACAGGGGCACGATCACCTCCCTACTCCTGCTGGCCATGCGCATAGAGCATCCCTGGACTTCTGCAATTCTGGTCATGAAGAAGATGGAGCACTACGGCAGTCATTGATACTGTGCATGTCAATTCCCTGAAGCAAATTCTCCCACCTATGATCAAGCACTAAAGTTTAAGAGGGGGCCAATGCAATACAATGGAACAGAAATCATCACCTTAACTGCAGTGTGTGGAAACTTGTATCAAGGACTTCAGCATAACAAAACAAGTCTATAAATAGAGAGGGATGTAATCAGCTGGAAATGACCGAGGAGACAAGTGTCAGGATTTTATCAGATGAATATTGAGAAATTCTGAGCTGCCAGTGTGAATGCCCAGGTCTCACACACACTGGAAGTGTGTAGCTGATAGAGATGTAGCTCAGGAGTTCATTGTTTGACAGCTACGGGAGGTATGAATTCAAGGGACTGCCTGATCTTAGGACGCTACTTCTAGGCTGTGTCATTTTTAAGTACGTGAGACTGGATTCTTTAGGACTGGTTCCTGTACATAGATCTGAGGGATGAAGATGAGGGAAAGAAAAGCTACTTTTAAGCTGAAGAGTAGTGTTGGCCCAAGAGCCAAGGAGTGTATATTGCAAGTGAATAAACTCATAATGAATATTTGAAAAGGTTTTGAGCTATTAAAGTAATCAACTATTTGAACAGTCTTCCAGTAGGAGGAATAGAAAGAGAAAAGCTGGACTGCCTGTAAAGTGGAGTCTGAAGTGTTTTGTATATAGTGACACCTCCAATAGCAGAAAACAATTTAATGTCTAAAGTACTCCTAAACATCGTCAGGTATTTTAAGGTGGATAGCATACAGACATCAGTCATGTATGGTATATCTTCCTGATCTCTGCTAAAATGGGTGTCCCATTTCTACTCTCTTTTCGCTGCAATAAATGTTGACTTTTGAAAGTCAAATAACTGTTGCAGGCTGGCTGGGGAATACATTTAGGAAGCAAGGCTTAGCATGATTTTGGTAGAAGACCCTTATCAGTGTAAACAAAATGAAAGAAGAAAGAAGTCTGTTGTATTTTACCAACATGAAGCCTCCTCAAGGTCTCTGCTATTCAGAACCCATCAGGAATTTTCTACCTGAGGAGGAGAAAGAGGAATGTTTGCTAAAAGACAGATTACAAACATCAAACTGTCTGTTCTTTAATTGAGCTTTTACACTGGGAGTATTCAGGAGATCTATACTCATAGTTAGACTGTTATCTGGAAAGCCAGTAAAATACGGTCTGCTGAGAACTACTTCATATTAAGCCTGAAACCCGGGGATCTTTTAAAACCCAGCAATTGTCTTGAGCATTTGTTTCAAGGCAGACACTGCTCTATACATTTAAAACAATCATTTGTCTTTCCAGACCCACTGGGTTGTTTTTTTTTTCTGCTTGATTAAGAAGCATAAGAAATAACAGGAAGGGGAAAAATGGGTATAAGGTAGGTTTTTGTTAAATGCAACACTAGCTCCTTCCTGAACAAGAAAGGCAAAAATCTGGGGGAGACCCCAGTCAGAAGCCTAATTCTAAACATCAGATGGTCCTAAATTTTTGCAAGCCTGATGCTGGTCCTCTTTGCATCACAGGTATGCTACATGGCTGCACTAACATCCACATTTCACCAGAATACATTCAAGTAGAGTCATGAAAGCTTTCTAAAATAGGCCAGATCTGGCACCTCTGCACTTGGAAGTCTGGAAGGTAAGTGCAAAGGTTCTCAGGTAGGCAAGCACCCAAATTCAGTCTGTGGGGCTGCACCTAGTTCAGTGAAAGATGATAGGGATGTCCAGAAATGGGGGAGTGATGGTCACGTGCAATAGCTGTTCGCCAAACAACCGTATTGCTGTTTTTAGGAGAGGCACTGTTACACTCAGTCATGTTGACCTTTAGTTTCTTATTGCTGCAGATTAATCTCCTCTTTTGTGCTCTTTTCCCAGCTTCTTCAATCAGTTTTTTCTTGGTGAGAAGATGACTAGTAATTAGAATATTATCTTCTGCTAGGAAGAAGTTTGTGTCTTTGTCAGTTACCCTTTGAATTGCTGCTGCTAGCAGATACAGTCACAGAAGACAGATTTAACATTTAGTGCTATGCTTCCTGTCTGGTAATATGAAACTACATCCATATCTCCTGGGTTCCTATCTACTACTTAGGCACAAACCTGTCGTCTTCTGTGTAGCAGGAAAGCTTTGCTAGAAAAGCAAAGTGGATGAACAACCCCGTGGTTGTGGTGTGTCGGTCGTTCCTCCAGCACTTGCAGCACCATGCTGCATTCAGCCTATTCCATCACATCTGTAATTCTCGAATCCCCTGCAATAAAGCACTTTTCACAATCATTTCCCAACAGTGGTGTGATAGCTATAAGCTATTTCCTCGTCTCTGAAATTAAATTCCCTGGTACTAATGGATTATGGCCATCAGCATTGTCAATATTATGAAGAACAGTACTGTTACACTGGAAACTCAATTAACCCTTACATTTTACATTAATTGTGTAAGGGTTTTTCCCTTGGCAACCCAAAAGGAAGCAAATACCCTGGATCCATGAAAACATCTCAGACGTAAAAGGCATCAAGTAATGACTGGCAGATATTGTTTTCCCTTCCCACAAAGAAAAGCAGTTAATTAGAAGAGAAAATAAGTAAAGACACTGATGGAGGAAAAGGGGATATATATGGTGCCATAGGTCCTTCGTAAGAAAGTCTGCCTGCTTGCATCTGCATGGTACACTAGCAGTTCAGCTATTTCTCAAAGGCGAGTGGGTTGCTTTCACAGCAGGTTTTGATGCATTGTTTGGGGGACATGGGGCTAAGGATTGTCCAGCTGTGATTTGTATTTCTGCTTCTGAATGCATTTCTCCTTGTTTCCACACATGCAATGAAAACTCCTGTACTCTCTTCTCCTTTTGAGCACAGCTGACTGAAGGCAATAGTCCCTGGGGAAATCTCATCCCTGTTTTATGATTACAGTTAGCTTTGAATTAAAAAAAATTAATTCTAATTTAACTCAAAATGGAACTGACTTTTTAGACTAAAATTTCAGAGTTGGATAATCAGGACTTTGATATCTTCCTATATGACTTTATGAAGGAATATTGTCCCAAATGATGCAGTGCTTTCTTAGTCCTGCTGAATGTAAGAATAAATCTATTCTAAGTTAATTCCCAGCCAAAGAGTTTGAAAAGCTACCCTTGCTATTGGCATTGTTTATTTGCAACAGCAGAAGTCTGCCAAATTTCAGGCTTCACCCTGAAAATACCAAGAGCTCAGTCCCTTATCCAGCAAAGCCCTTCATGATGGGGCTTAACTTTGAAACACACGAACAGTTCCTAGTGACATCTGCAGAGTAAATCATCTTCGACAGCTTTAGTTAAGCACACATGTCCTCCTGGACCAGAGGGCTTTGTTTCTGTGTTGCTCAGAGCACAACACTTTAGAAAATGTCTGTCAATAGAGGGTAGCTGTGGAGTTGTTGACTCTGGTGCTTTGTGTAGGCAAGCAGGACAGGGGAGGGGGGACAACCTCTAGCGGGCAATGGCATTTGGGAGGGGCAGGAGACTTGTCTTCATGCCTTAAAATTTCTCTTTGGCTTCATCCCAAAGATTTAATTTCACAACACCAGGCTCCCGCAGACTTTGGGGGTTTCTGCTTCATTTCAGGGGAGAGGTGGGTCCAACTGCAGACCGCTGCCCAGAGGGTGAAAGGCTGCAGAGGTGGAGGACGAAATAGTACAGCATTGCTCAGCCCTCAGAGGTGTAAATGGGTGCTGGTGAAGGAGGCTCCTGTGCTGCATCTAAAACCTGGCTGAAGCATCTCACTGCTGCACTAGAGTGCTTTTAATCTGATGGAGCCTTCTTTGCTCAAATGGCGTCGCTCTCAACTGACATCAGGAGACAAAATCAATTCTCTTGAATAGAAGTGTTTCAGTCCTTAATTGTAACCAGATTTTAGTAACTTCCCCTCTCCACTGCTTTCGCCATGCAATGTTTTCTTTCATTTCTATGTGTTTTTAGGAAGAAAGTCTGGTAGATCATCGCCTGTAGCCATCAATTCTTCTGTAGAAAGGGAGAGTTTATGAGGGCAGGTGCACAGGAGACAGATGGTTAGTATGTCCTTGTGTTGACAGGAACTGTTACTGGCATGGAAGAAGTTTCATTTCAATATCACTATAAAACATGAAGCCAATAGCTTTGTGGATAATGAAGCACATACCAACCACATTCATTTGACCCTTACTAATAGGAGGAGGACTCTGACTCAAATGGGTTGAAGGCAGGTCAAGATGAAACCATCTGCCTCACAGCAAATGAAGCAGTGACTGACAGTGCACAGGTAGGTGGATAGCTTATTTCAGGCCAGTAAGCGTGGTGGCATGCACAAGATGTCCCCTGGCTGTAGGAATATAAGGGACTGCAGGGTGGAAATCAGCTTGTGCAGCTGAAAGCCTTAATGATCAGGAGCTCAGAATGTGACCCACCAGGAAAGTTCCGTAATAATCTAAAATATGGTGGGTTTTTTTGATTTTCCTTTATTTTATGAGAGCTTACTGCTGCTTTTAGTGGCCTTTCAGAGATGAGCTTTCAGCTAACGTGGAGTGCATTTACAGTGCTGGCAGCATGAAGTGCTCTCTGATGGAGCAGGCTTTCTGCAGTTTCTGTTTCTGCATTTGTCTTGATTTAAGCAAATGGGAAGGAAATAGTTAATGATTAAACTGAACAGGTAACACTGTTTACAGCTACTGAACACATTAAAAATTATTTTCTGTGTGCAGCACCTTTATGCCTCTGAGGATTCTGCTTGTGTAGATAAACAAGTCATTTTGCTCCCAGCTACAGGCAGTAACACAGGAGTCCTGTGTTTGTCCAACCTCTGGCTTTGAGATCTTACTTCTGCTGTTTCTCGGCATTGCTTGTTCTAACCCAGAGTTATTAAAACTGAAAAGATACCCTTAACCGGCATGCATGGAAAGCATGAAAGCCACAGGTCAAGGTCTGTCAGTTAAATAAACTAAATAATAGAAGGGGAGGATTAGCTGTAAAGCCCTACCCAGAGTTTTGTGCTGCTTTTGCCATTCAGAGATGGCCCCTTCAGTCGCTGACATCCGAAATACCACCGCTGGCTCACATATTTTTAATGCAGGGTTTTCGCTTCTGCATGTTGTGAGGTGCTCGTGAACTGTCAGAGCAGGCAAACAACTGCAAAATGCTCCTTCAGATGAATTCAGAGTGATCACCCCCATGGCAGGGGGGGTTGGAAACAGATGATCTGTAAGGTCCTTTCCAACCCAAACCATTCTATGATTCTATGATTTTAAAAGACACATAGCAAAAGACTTGTTCTTCTAAGGCAGCAGGTACCCTCTCATAAGATGTTGACCATCGTTGTGCTCATTATCATCAGTAGGACAGGAGGAGCTTGATGGGATGTAGGGCCGGGCACGGGACTGGTGTGGAGTTTGCAATTTCCTTCCACTTCCATCTTCTGACATGAACCAGAAGAGTGACCTTTTATTTTAAAAATAACTAACTATGGTGACCATCTGAATCATCGTCATGGACATTGAGCCTGATTGTTTGCTCTCCTGAACCTTGCCTTGACAGTTTCTTTCCAGATCTATGGAAGATATTATTACTACCATTTGTTCAGGGAAAGGATTGCTCCCAGCAATTTGCAGCTAATTCAGTTCTATTGTTCTTTGCCACTGCATGGCAATCTCAGCTCCTGAATTTTTAGTTTGTCATGAAAGGCAAACTAGAGTGTCATGGTGAGGGATTCATGTCCTATAATACATCTTTAAATTGATGTTTTAATGTGTATAAATTACAGCAGTTTTAATCAGTGCACTATATATTTTTATTACTATGAATGAGCTCTGGAGACATTATTTATGAGGAATCAAGCAAGATTTTATGGTGGGAACCTTAAAGGGCCTCCTTTAACTTAATTAACTAAAAGTAAGTCCACCAAAATCAGTGAAATGATGTGAAAACAAGCATGATCAGATCTTTCTCCTCCATCTTTACTGAGCACATCTGACTTCCTGGACTTCATTGAGATAATCTGGTAGTTAACAGAAGACTTTAGTGGCTGCTGAGTGTATGCCTGTTGCACCAAGTCCTAAAACATAGTCAGGTTTTTAAGCTTAACAGAAAACCCAAGATTTCTCCATACCTGAGAACACGACATGGAGTCTTGCATCAGTATTATTTTTTTGGAAAGAAAAACAGTTATAACCTGCCTTGCAAATATCTGGTCATCTAAGAATCTCCCCTGGTTTGGGGAATATTTTAAGGGCAAAAGACTTTTGTTGACCTTTCAGAAGCAGGATAAACATGTTCTGCTTTAAATGAAACAATTTCTTGGTAAGCATTGATAGTAGAACTAAGCAACTAGATTGGCTTCAGCTGAGTTGTGAACTGACCTGCTTGTACAGAACATTCCACTTAGCTGTAGAGGGGACCAAAAAAGCTGTCATTACTGAGTGAAAACTGCCTTTTGTGCAGTGTAAAGAGGAGTAAGCCCCAATTTAAGAGGACCATAAAAATGTCATGAATTGCAAAGAAAAAGCCTAAGTCAGTGATTCCATGAAAAAGTTTTGAGCAACTACAGAATTTTACTAGACAATATTTGCAGAATAAACTGGCAACACTTTTCCTAATGACCAATGTGCAATGTAAAAGTCACACAATGTTATCTCATTCCAAAGGGCAAAAAGTTTAGAATCTCAGTCAAAATTTTTTCCAATTTAGAGCAGTACTCATGGGACTGAGGAAGACTGATATTCAAATACAATTTGAACAGCTTTGTGAAAGAAGATATGCTGCCTGCTATAGGGACCCAGGTCCTAAAAAAAGTCAACATGCAACTAGCAGAAAAGCCAAGCAAAATCCTTGATGGTTTAATACAATAATGAAATGTTAAAGTTGTTTTGATGAAAGCTCTGTTCTATCTGACTCTTTTAATTAATGGACACACTGTCTCTTAGGACCAGAGGGGACCATCAGGTCAAAGTAGAATTTCATCCTGTTATTTTTCTGGGGAGTCAAAGTCATTGTGTCTAACTCAACCATGTCTTTTGGAAAGACATCTAGTATTGATTTCAATACTTTAGTAAGTTGCAGTGATTAATCATGCTTGAAGTTTAAAAATGTGCATCTAGTTTCTCATTTGAATTTGCCTGGCTCTATTTTCCAGACATTAGCTCTTGTTTCATACTTACTGTTTGACTTCTTGTTTAATACTTACAATTTGCTCTTTGCGAAGGCATTTGTTATCCAAAGACTTCTTATTTTTTTCCTTTTGAATGTGATAGCATATCTACCCTTGTATTTAGAGTAGTCCCCAGCCTGCTTGAGCTAAATCTCGTGCTGGAGTCCTCCATACAGTGGCCTTGCATTTGCAGAGTGGAGCTCCTCATCAGTTCAGTCTAGAGCAGTGTCTGAAAACTAAAGAGAAGAAATGGGGTGAAATAAAGAGAGAGCATGGGATGCCCAGGGAGAGATGTCAGAAGCATGAAATCCTTGGTGCTGGCTGAAGCCCTGTCCGAATGCTTGCCAGGCTGCCCACCATAGGGCTGGGGCATAGATGTCACTTCACACCTCAAACCGGAGCAGAGTGTTCAGAAGGAAGCAGAGCAGCCACCAGGGATTACAAGGGAGGCATGGAAAATCTTTAGAAAATCCTCTGGGCAACGCTGTTTTCCACGTGCAAAACCATTCCTGTGTTTTTCCCCCTGCTTCCTCTTCAAGAAGGGGAGTGAAAGATGAATCTCAGTATTACAGTATCTGTTTTGCCAGTGACTTACATCCTGGTTAAAAAACAGCAGTAGGTATGATAATGCATTCTGGCTCTGTCAAATACTGGAAGTAAAAAAAGGGGAGATATAAATGACATTGCAACCATGGAAAAACATGTTTTATAAATAAGGAAACAGTGGAGAAGAAGGGAAACTGGGTTGTGCCCCGCTGTTCAATATATAAATTGCTACATGCAAGTTACTCAAGCTGCAAGAAGGAATAAGAGATGCTAAAAATGAGGGAGAAAGCCAAGAGACAACCTAAGGGCACAGACTGGCAAACTGGTCTCAGCTTACACGGTGACCTGCAGCCATTCAGAAATGAAAAGCAAAATTATTGTTAAAGAAACAGCACCTATTGGGAGGTACAGCAGCAATGGTGGTTGTGGGCCTCCCCTTGCAGGGGTTTCCCAGAGAGGATGGTGGGTGGCCGTCTTGCTACCGCACATGTGATGATGGTCACAGACCTGCAGGAGCTTTGTGTACTTGGAAAATCTGTCGCTCTGTCAAATTTTGGTAAATGGGGGGAGCTCTGTGTGGCTCTGTTTAAGCAGAGTGCCTGATTGCAGCTCCAAGGGGGTTGCATGAACCTTGAAGGGACCTTCAGATTGAGTGTATGTTGGCTATAGAATTTTGGATGATAATAACCTAACTAAACCTGTCTGGTTTTCACAAGGTTCACAGCAGGCGCCTTTTCTCACCAGTGCCATCCTGTGCCCTGTTTCACATTTCTCTTGCAGAGCACTGGGACAGGGGAGAAGAAAGCTGTTCACAGGAAAAGCCTCTGAAATTAAAAAATAGAAGCAAAGTGGTCTTGCCAGTCTCTCATTCTTGGAAATACCTGAAGCTGTGTGAAATGGAGGGGCATAAGGCTGTGCTTGATGGTTTCCTTCAGTGCTCAGTGTCATGGGCTTTGTGAACCCTACCTTAAACCGGTCTCTCCACCTACAGTGCATAAACCGAGGTGGTGGTGGGCTCAGTGCAGCAGCACAGAAGCAGCTCCAAGGAGTCCATCTCCAGGCTGCTGCCTGGAATTCAGCTCCACACACTCTGCTCCCCGCCAGGCGTGTTGTTTTGGGTCAAGGTGGCTACGTGTCCTCTGGGCCTCATCCCGTACCACCCTGCGGTGCTGCACTGTGCGGGCTGGATGTAGTAGGTTGGGTTGGAGATTGGGGGGCACCTCTGCAGCGCAGTCCATGGTGGGGTGGCATGTGCCTTGTCCACAACTCTGAGGAGCTATTGGTAAGAGCTGCTTCTGCCTCCTTGTTCGACATAGTGTATTCACAGAGTGGTGACTGGCTTTTCGTGCTTCAGGAAAAGGTCTCAAGCAGTGGGACAGAACAGAAATTCACTGATAGCACCTTCTCAATCCTGCAGCTTCTTTGTCAAGGTTAAAAAAATCATTTGGAAACTAAACTTGGAATCAATTTATTTCAGCCCCTCCTCCTTTCTCCTCTCCTCCCCTGCTTCCTTCTGTCCCATCTTCCTTGCAGAAAATAAATCACCATGCAACTCAAGGGGGACAGTCCTGCAGAAGGAACTGAGAATTAATCATGTTGCTGAAATGAAGAATGAAAAAGTTCTTTAAAACTTTGTCATCTATTTATAAAATACATGACTTATGACTGATTTGTTTTCCCTTTCTTATTAATCTTTGCCATCTTTAGATGTTCAAGCAATGTAAGTCAGCCTGCCCCAGATTCATGAAGGGGAATAAAAAGGTTTCCTTTCTCTGCCTTCTTTTTCTGAGCATTGGGATCACATTTTATTGATGTTTCTCCACAACATAAAAAAATTGAGACTTACTCAGGAAACAAAATAGGGCCTGAAGAGGAATATCAGTTCTCACTACATTTGTGATAAAACTGTATGATTTAGCTTCTAGGTACAGTGTAAGAAAAAGGAAGCACATGTATATTTATTTGACAGATGTATCCTTCAGGAGTAAGGAGCCATTGGTAGCGCTTGCTTTGAACATCCTCACAGAAGTCTTCTTCTTGTCCTGCTGGCATACACCTGCATCTTATGGGCATAGTAGGACATTGAGTCTCACTGTATTGCAATGGCATTCGTGTAACTCCAGGATTTGTTGAACTGCTCTTTACACTTCAGGTTACTGACTGCATGTCTCTCCCTGCCTCTCTTGATGAATGACAGACAGATGGACAGAAAGAGGGAAAGATGACACAGTAGGAAAAAAAAGCATGGCTGTCATTAGTTTATGGTGAAAACCTACTCACATGATATGCTCCAGCACAAATGAAGAATCTTGTTTCTGCTCAACAATCCTATAGCTAAGATATGGAGAGCTAGAATTAAAATGTGCTGGGAGAGTCAGGTGTGTGTTTTGGAGCCCAAGATGGAGGAATTGCACATCAGCAGTTGTACTGATGAGGAAAAGCTTCCTGGGCTCCCAGTGGCATGCAAGGATGGTAGGTGGCTGGGTACGAATTTCTTCCTCTCTTTGAGCATCAACTGAAAAAACAATTTCTACGGCTTTATTAAATGGACCTGATTGTGAAAGTGGGTGCTATATATTTGTATATTACAAATAGTATTCATGCAGATACATTACAGTAAATTCCCAATACATTTTCCTTCCATTCTCTTCTTCCCCCTCAGCTCCAGTCTAACATTTTTGAGGTGGTGCTGCTGAACCACATTTAGAGGGAATGAAATGTTGTTAGGTCTCTCAAGCGTGTTTCATTTCAGGGTAGTGCTGTTACTAGCGGCCGTGATGGGTACAATGGGCCACTGAGATCTTGCCAAGGACCTGTGGAGACCTGAACCCACGCTTGCCTTGGAAGTCGCACGCACTTGAGAAAAGGCTCGGTGCTGTCAGGAGTCTGTGTGAAAGCTATTATTTGAATCTATTGTAGTGAGAGACTGCCTTTCCAGCTGGAGAGAAAATGAAAATTTAAAAAAATTAGTTTAAGACATTAAAAATGTACTGTTTAGTGCAACTAAAACTATGCTTATACAGACAGCAGAGGTCAGCTGTAACCCTCCATCTGCAGTCCAGAGCCATGACCCTCTGCAGCTCGGCTCCCAGTGGATACCTTACTCCATCTGCAAATGGTATTGGATGCTAGGGCTTGAAATTGCTCTGTATCTGCTCATTTCAATGTATTTGAAACTGAGTAAGGCCTCAGCCCTGGGTATATCAATGTCAAGAAATCTTCCCAGAAGCCAAAGTTTTCCTTTCTAAATTTCAGCCATTTGTCTCTATTTTTTACCTTCTTTCCTTTCTCACTCAGACCTACCCTGAATATTTCTACATTTTAAAATTTACATCTTAGACAGTTTAGAATTATTTGTAAGTAGTTATCACGTTCTCTCTTATAGTGCTATTAACCTGCCAAGCTGATGTGTGTACAGTCTTGTGTGGACAGTTTGTGAGTGGGATTGCTTCTCCCCTATGCTTGAAGCTGCTTTTGTTACAGCTTTCTGTAGGACACCCCCACCTCCCCAGTGTATTTCAGTCTTTATTCTTTTTTGGAATTTTCTCGCTGATCTTTATCTCCTTAGTACAGAACGTAGGAAGTGGGTCATATAACCTTTTAATCCCACTGTTACAATTCTGCGTGCTGTAGGTAACTAATGCTAGCTATTTATCAGCCTCAAGGTGCAGATAATAAATCTTGCTTGTCCTTGGGACACTTTACCAAGTGACTGATTAAAAGCGATCTTCATGGAAATCATTCTCTCTACAAATGGCCCATAAAAACATAAGCATATTCTGCTTTTCCTAGTTACTCTGGTCCTTTTAGTAGAAGAAAACTGTCAGTTCCCTGAAAAGACTCGAATATTCTGTTTTTAAACTTCTAGCACTACTCTCCGCTCCTGGCCACTATACTCTGCAGGTATTCAGTTCTGCTGAACACCTGGGCTCCAGAAGAATATCGAGAATTAATTTGATTTTTTCTTAGTGCAATTAGGCTGTCTCTGTCTCTGGGCAGCATTTCTGGAGAATGCATGCCCTGCCCCAGAAGAAGATGCTGGAGCAAGGAGCAAGGCTACCAGCAAAAGTGCTTTGTGGAGACACACAGATGGCTGATTGGCAGTGTTGAGGGGACAAGGGGGTATCTGTGGGGGAAAGAAGGTGAGGAAATGGAGAAGAGACATTAGCTGCAAAATTAGGATGGGAATGAGAGAGATATTGCTTAAAAAAATGGGTGATTTTTAAAAGACATTATTTTGTTGTCAAGTGAATTATAGAGGAGAAAGGGAGATTATTCATTAGATGCATCATAGAGACAGGACATAAAGGATTAGAAATGTTGTTTGAGCCATAAAGCTTTCACCAAGCAGGGAAAGAGTAATGATCTTGTTTTTATTGTGCCATCTTCAGGCTGACAAAGTTCTAATTTTGTTCCAAAAATAAAGTTATAAGCCAAATATAAAGGGCTCTTAATTTGTGTGTGTTTGCTTCTGTGATGGTCTTGACTGTGCCTAAGACAGTTTGATAACTATCTGTCAGAGAAGTAGAGAAACCTCGTGCTTTATGGGAGCCCAAACAATCCTCAAAATAAATGCAGATACAATTTCTTCTTATCCGTTAGCTTTCTGGTTGTTTTTATTTGCTACCGCAACATCCTCCATTAGTGTAGGACAAATACCTTGTGACTTGCAAGAAATGGCAGTCTGACCAGAGCTGCTTATGGCAGGAGGGCTGTGTTTGCTGTGTCGGACCCAGATCTGGGTCCTTCAGCCCAGAGTCATGAAACACCGCTCCAGAAAGAGTCTCGTTGGCCTCTCACTCCCGCTCCTCCAAGTCACGCGTGTACAAAATCATCCAGCATCTGTCAGCTGCTCTTTGGGGAATGTGCTGCTGCCACCTTGTGTGGCTGCCACCAGCCTGGCGTCACTGACCCCATCCAGCCCAAAGCATCCCGCTTGCCTTGCACGCCAACTGCCAAACCCATTGAGAGCAGATGAAGGACCTGTATCAAGCTGGAGAATTGATCTGACAGAGGAATACCAGGCACTGCACTTCAATTCTATTACTTCATATTTCTTGTGACTTGGACAGCCCTCTGACTGGCTGTGGGGGCAACTTTAAAAATAAATACCGGTGCATTTTATTTACCAGAACAGCAAGTACTGCTTTTTTTCAATGCTCAGAACAAGGTAGCTGGTGAGGAATGTAACACACGCACTCAAATCCCTTCTGTAAGCAAAATTCAAAACTCAGAAGAGTGCTCTTAACCTTCCAAGCTCTCAGCAACCAAAAGCGTTTTACATTCAGAGCTCACTGGAAGGCAATATTACAATGCTGTGCCCTGCACTATTTTGCGCCATTCACTCTTTGAATCACTCTTACGTGATTCACATAGGCTGAGTGAAAATGCAGAACTGATCTGCTAGCTACTTTCTTTTATTCTTGGTTTTTTTCTGCCTTTTCCCATTTTTCTTAATTCTCCCCCTTCAGTTGCTTAACAGTGTATTTCTCTCCATTTCCAAATTGAAGTTCACAAAGGGAAGGATGTATTACATACCCAACCAATGCGAAAAGGTTGTGACACATGAATGAAGCACCAAAAAGATAATGACATATTAAAACAAAGTTATTCTGATTTATAAGCCACCGAGAGTCACATTTTCGCACATCCTAAGCAATCTGAAAGCTAGAAACGTACTTAAAAGAAACTTCACAAAAGGTAGCTTATGCTTGCTCATTGATGCTTTCATAATGTTCATGTCTTTCTCTTTTTCATAAGTTGCAGAAGATGATAACCTTAATTAAAGCAGAAAATTCTGTTAGAAGTTCCTAAGTGTATTACCTTCCTCTTTGGGCTGCACTGTACAATTAAACTAATTTCTTGGACTATATTTCTCAAAATTATCGGTTTCTTTCTGTAGCATATTCTGCTTCTTGTCAGGCACTGAAGCAAGTTCTTCCTCACCAGCATTTTCTTTTTTTTTTTTCGAGCTACAGTGTTGTATAAAACCAAAATGTGAAATAAATATTTCTAAGCTTGAGCCATAAGAAACTTCAGCAGATTCTTTCTCCATCCTAAAAGTTCCTCTTTAGCCCAGTCTGTCAACATTTACTCTTTCAGTAGGTTCCTGCTCTAGTAACTAGTCTCATGCTGAGCTTCCTCTTCTCTACCTTAACTAATATTTTTTCACGAAGCTTTTCATCAAACACACAATGAAGAGGTGTAGTGCATCACGTTTCAGAAAAAAACCCGAATGTCTTCTTTAGGAAAGAGACCACGTTTATCTTTAGTAATTTTATTCTATACTTCATCCCTCTTTCCTTTGTGTCTGGGTTTGTGCTTATTCTTTTATCCCAGCTTTGTTCTCAGCTTGCATATTGTTAAAGTCCAATTAATTAGATGTCTTTCTCGGTCACTTCTTTCCACTATTTTAAATGTGGGTAATCCAAGAAAGGTCATTAGCTGCCAAGAGGGCTTCAAGTGCTCTTTTAAACTAGAATGGAGCCAGCTGTAAAACAAAACCCAGATAAGATCAAACCAAACCTGGAAGGACTGAGCTGAAAAGCAAGACTTGCGTTTGCCTAACAGAACTACAAAAGTGCTTAATTTAGCCCCCCCCCCCCCCCCCCACCCCCGAAAACAAAACTGAAAGCAGTATTGGCAAGGACTTGAGGAGAGAAGACTGTTGATAATAATGATTATACTTGGCACTGTTTTTCTCCAGAAAATGCTTTACAAACATGAACTAATTAACCAAAATACAGTGTATTTCACACCCTGTGGATCTCATCTAGCTAGCATAGTTTTTCAAGCTTTGCTGCTTCTGTGATAGCCAGCCAAAGACTAATCATTGTTAACACTCTGTGATTAGAAGTAAAGCTTGTTCTGGTGGAGAAATGGACCTTATTTAGTCTAGAGACCAGTCTTACTCTATGCTAATGTACTCTGTTTATCAAACAGCAGTCAGCACTTCCTAATGGAGATGCATATGTTTTTGTCTAATTGGGCATTAAATAGGGATAAAACATCATACTCGCTCATAGTCCTTTGGTGGAAGGGTTGGGGAGAAGAAAAGCAGGTGATGGCAGTGAGCTTCCAGGCCAGGGCAGTTCACACCTGCCTGGCTGGTGAGGTTGCCTAGATTGTTGGTTGAAGGTGATGATATTGCATACTTTGCTTAGGTTTTTTTTTTATAAAATCTCCTTGGGAGCTATCCTTTATTGCATACCCATAGTGGAGTCTAGAGGACCCATCTAAGGTCTAACCCCTGTTGCAAACCACAACGCAAGGACTGGGAGGAGTGTTACTGTCTCTGCAGTCTTCACTCCTTCATTAAGCGAGTCTCTGTAGTGGTGACCGTCAGACTGGCCTATAGGAGTGACAGTGCATACTGATAGTTAAATAGCCATTAACTTTGCCTACAGTGGAACATGGCATGCATAGCTAAAAGCAGAAGTCTCAGTTTTAGTTTCTGTCTCCATCTCATACTGACTGTGCAGCACAGCAGCTGTTTAACATGAAAAACAGCGGCCAGTCCTTCTTTATGATGGATAAAACACCACGCCTCACAGGATTCAAAGTACTTGGTAGCACACAGACTATCCTCATCATGCTCCCATGCATCAAGGACAACTATATTTTTCCACTTTGATCACCAGGGTCTATCTTGAAGCTTCAGCTTTTCTCTCTTTGCCATTCCCGGAGATTTGAAATGAAAAGAGGGATGTATTTGTAAGTGACAACATCAATTTTCTTTGCACTGATAAGTAAAATCGACCCTTCTTTTTAGCAAGAAGAAAATTGCTCTGCCATTTGTATGTTATTGGCCTGTCTCTTATAAAATGTTATGCCATTCAAAGCTCCAGCAATCTGCTACAAATGCAGTTGTAGTGCAGTACATTTTACAAACAGCATGTCATGACAGAAATAAACCCATCCCTAGCATTAGAAAGAAAAATAATTTGGTGCTGATTAGCCATTTACATCTGTGCAAGATGACTATGAAACGTGGTGGGATAGGTCGAGAGCCACCCCTCTTCACCCTGCGGGCTTCATATCCGCATCTCCACAGAGCTGAGTGCTGCAAGGTGCGAGCCATGTCTCAAACAGATGAGGTAAAAAGGGTCTCCAAAACCTGAGTGGGGCCTCAGCAGCTCCTGTTGCCTCTTTTCCAGTGGGTCGGCACTGGGGTGGTCTGGAAACTGCACCGCAGCCCTGATGTCGTGCCAGCAGCAGCCTCAGCAGTGGCACTGCCCTGGTGCCATAGCAGGAAACACAGCCTCTTTGTTCTTCAAGCACTGAACATCCCAAAGGCCTCCGACGTCTTGTGTTCTAATGAAGACTATGTGTAGGAGAGGGAAAGCAAGAGTTTTATCTGGTGCCAGTCTTCTCCAAGGCCATTGCAACTGATTCTTGTTTACTGCATCTTCAGGAAGCTCAAGACAAGTCATGCTTTGGCGTCTACAGCTGAGCCTGGTTTGACAGCCCCACATCAAGCCTGCAAAGCAAATAAAGCAGGAGTGAGTTGTGGGACCTCTGGACGTTTGTGCAACCAAGCTGGGTGGACCAGCGTCACTGAGGGAAGGGGAAGGGAGAAGAAACTGATTCCGTTCAACTCCTACTTGGAGTCCCACTTAATGCATTTGTTTCCTAGACTCTAATAAACCTCATCTGTATGCAGAGAGAAACTGAATTCGCTGCTGGACTCCACGCTGCCCCGTCGCTAAATTGAGAGTGATCTGGTGAACCACACGCCTAACCGTGATGGTGGGTGGAGAGGGAGCCTGAGGGAACTGTAGCTCAGAGCTCCTGCCTCTGCCGACGTGAAGGCAGTGTGGGAATCCGAGCACAAAACATCAGGCACAGCTGACACTGTGCCTCGGTTGTCACAACCCATTCATTTTCAAGCATTTTTGCTTTAGCATAGTTTATTAGAAGCAGAAGGTGATTCACTCCAGATGGTGTTACTCAGTTTTAAATGTCCTTTCAAAGGGAAGGGTTGTTTCCAAGTTCCACTACAACTTAAAATGTTGTCAATAGCATAATAATAAAGCCAGAAAAGGTACGGGGAAGGGCAGCTGAATGATCAATGATATGCAACGGCGTTCCAGCCAGGAGAGATTAAACAGGCTACGGCTCCTCAACATCGGTAAGGTCAGTAAGACAGGGAAGGTTTATTTGCTGATTCTCATACAGCAGTGTTTATGAGGCACCCAACGAAATTGCTGGGTGGCAGGTTTAAAATGAAAATAATGAAGTATTACTTCATATGGTTCGTAATTCAGTTGCAGAACTCATTGCTGACGGCCACTGGAGACCCATCATTCAAATGGCTTCGAGAGGAAATTAGCTCATTCAGTGAGGAGAGGTCTGCCAGGGCCAGTTAACAGGCAGAGATGTTCACACACAGACATGTGCAGCAGCCCCAGAGTTGGAGCTTTGGTGGAAGTATTGCTGTATGTGCTCTTGGTTCTTATTCCATCGCCTAAAGCACTTGCCACCAGCTGCTACCAGAGGGATCTTTGGTCCAATCCAGCACAGCTATTACTAAGTAAGAAGTCCTGGGCTGAAGTCAGGAAGGTGACATTAAGCACTATGTGTCCCCGTACAAATAATCAGTCTACGTTACACATGCAGAATAGGACTGGGTGTTGCAAGTATATAGGAACTGAGACAAAGCGCTTAATGAACCTGCCCAAAACTACCTATCAGTAAAAGAGGGGACTAACCTGAATCTTACGATTCAGATGGTGGCAAATGGATTTTACAATAATAATGGAGAATGTAGCCTTTCATCAAAGAGGGAAACTAAATAGACCAGAAGTCTGATATTTTCAAGATGAGATGTAGATGCCTTAGGTAGGTGTCTTGGGGACAATGCTGTCCATCCCTCTGATGTTCTTACCCTATCCCTTAAACAGCACGTATCATCAAACCTGGTGATGAATGACCAGTTGTTTTCAGATGACTTCCCATTGGTTTAGAGATGAGATGGGGCACTTTCTTCTGGAATGGACAACAGTTTTTTTAGGACCCATCACAACCACAGCTGTTGAAAGTAAATGAAGAAGAGCAAGGTTGCTGGAGGGTTTCCAGGACCTTAGCAACTCTCTTGCTGTTTTGCAATCCAGCATCCTCATTTTAGAAAGGCAGGATGGCTTGGTAGGAATTTCCCGAGAAAAGCCTTTAACACCTCTCCTCCCTGCAAGAGGCATTTATATCTTTATCATGCAAATAATATTATTATGGTTCTCCCCGAGCACCATAGGAAAAGCACAGGCAGGAATTCTCTGTATAGAAGGAAGGAATGTGAATTTTCTTCTGCTGAGTATATGTGTGGGCTGTAAGGTGGCAGGTTAGGATCCTGATTTTCCTAGTCTTACACATTGCACCAGCGTTGTCACTCACTGAATTGGTGCAAAATACCTGTATGATGTTAGAACCAGAAAATCAATTTTATAATTACAAATCACAGATTAAAAAAAGTTATCTTTTAATGCAGAATAATAGAAATATATTCAGTATTTATAATGATCCTTCTAATCTGAACAGGACCTGAGTTTTATATTTTGGAAGGGAGGGAGTCATCAGACATGCTTCCAGTGCAGCTGCAGACTACCCTATTTTGTGGTCGATTATCCATCCATAATTCAGGACAGTGAATTCTGCTGTCCTTTTCAGTTTCACACAGTGCATTTGTTTCCAAACTGCTTAGATTTTCAACAGTATTTAAAGTGGTAGAAATGATGCCAAAAGGTAATATCTCTGCAGTCTTACCCAAGTGTGTGTTTGGTAGCATCAGGATCTGCCCCAGGGTATCAGAGTAGTGATGAGAGCTCCAGCCAGAGAGCTGGGAGAACAGGGTTCAGCTGGCTCTTCCGCTTGTTGCTGAGGTACAGTTCATTTCTGTTGTTTAAGCCTCCCTTGCACGCAGGAAAAACAATCCCCATTTATTATGCTGTAGGGAAAATACCAGCTGGAAAGTCTGTGCAGTCTTGCGGTTTTGAGGTTTGTGTTTGGGTTGCCTTGAGACTACTGCAGTCTTTGGGTTTAAAAACAAATTGGTGGCCCCACTGCATTTTTTGAGGTGGCAGACCTCTGGGCTACGTGATTTACATGTGATTTGCAAATCCTGGGTTAGGGGTACACATAGACTGAGCTATTGTGATGCTTCTCCATGTCCTGGGTGTAGTTGGTAACTAGACCACTGCTAGACATAGTCAGCTGCTCTTACTTTACCTCAGCAGAAAAAGTTTTCTAACAATGCCCAAGTGCTGCTGACTCAGCATCTGATTTCTACACATTATTTCAGACTAAATAAGCATTTTTCCAACCAGTTGGCCTCATCCTGCTTCCTGGCCTTGAAAGTCTATGAATCTGAAACACAGAAGCTGGAGAAGGATTTCTGCATGTGTCACAAAAGCCCTTTTATTTTCCATTACAAATATTTATAATTTAGATTTACTAGATTTACTACTTTCCAAGCTCGGGAGTTTAAAAATCTTGTAGAACTGCAATTATGAACCCTCCTTCCACATTAGAGACAGCTGAAATTCCATATTAACAAACAGCTATTGATAGGTTTTGATTTGCACTTGGAGGAAGAATTACAAATATTCCTCACTTCAGCAGGTAAAAAATTCCAGCAATATAAAAAAGAGCTTCAGGTCATAGGCACAGTATAGGATTTGCACTGTGTTGATTATGCCATTTCAGTTAAGATGTATCTCTTTTATTTTTTTGAGACTGGTACAGTCTTCTCTTGATTTAAAGATAGCACAGCCCCACAGAGTCAGTCGTTAAGCTTTACGTTGTTAACAGAATGGTGTCCAATAAATGATCTGTGAAAACATCTTAATTTCTTGGCTTTATGCTCCTGCATATTTTAAAGGAACTGGAAGAGACCAGCACCTAAAAAATCACTGATGTGAAAATTTGCAATGTATTACTAGCCCTTTGGGAGCATCATAATCATCTGTGTTCCCACACCTTTTAACAAGTCATCTGTGATGAGGAGAAAGGGAGAAGGGCTATAATTATTCTGTCTGTTCGTTTAAGGATTCTTTCAATATGTAATTGATAAAATATAATACCTCATGGTCATACGTATTTTTACAGTGTTAAAAAATAATTATCAGAATAGAGTTTTCAATAGCTTTTTACAGTTTTTTAGTTTGACATACCTGGGCAGGCACTTCATACATGGCTTGTTGATGTCGTGTTTGTGATGGCTCCAAGGGGGATGTGAAAGTACTCTTCCCTGGTCAGAATTTCGAAATCCATTTATTTGTATAGTGCACCTACTCTCAGTATTTTTATTACATGCAGTTCCAGTGGAAATAGATATTCTTCATTCCAACCAATTGAAGTGCAAACAATATTTTAAATCAGATATAGTTATTCATTTTTCAATGGTTACTCTTGTCCTTTTTATGAGCACTGTTTATTTCCTTAAACAACTTTCATGTTAACGTGAGGTCACTAAAATGCAGAGCAGTATAACGCCAACAGCCAGACCTGGGGCTAATAGTGGAAAGGAGGAGTCTGCCAGCTATGGCTCCCTGGTCCTGAGCGTTGCCACTTATCCCCCATGTAGCCCTTAGGTTGTGTGTAACCCCAGACCAGAGAGGTATCCAGTCCTGCAGCTCGGTGCTTGCTGCTGCAGAGGCATATCCAGTCCTCTGCGGAGCTCCTCACCATCTCCAAATAATCATTTTTGCACTACTTGCTTTCTGCTTTGACATACATGGACTCCATTGCTTTTTACGGATTTCCACCCTGAGCTATATTGATTGCAAAGCGGTTTGAGACCCCAAACGCACACCCATCTGATTCTCCCGAGCCCTGTATCCCTGGGCGCAGTTAACTGGTCAATGCTAAGCAGTGGCAGGTCAGGATGGCAAGCCTTTGCAGGTATAAATAAGACCCAAGGCAGCTGAATTAAACTTTTTTTATTGCAAATAGTCATCACGATTATCATATTAAAATCCATGTTGCAAACTGTCAGTTATAGATGGCATTAGCTCTGCTCTGCCATGAACTGGCTCCTCTTCACCACACAAATCTCCTGAAGCTGCAAGGGAACAAACATTTCTCACCAAGCCTGAGAGTCTTCTACTCTTATTCTGAATATATTTGGTTTTCTCACTGAATCTGCCAACATCCATTAGAGTCACCATTAACGAGGTGTGATGGGATTTGAACTAATCATTACAATTTACAAAATCGTTCTGAGCACAAAAACTTTTAGGAGTGGCTGAGTGGTGAACGCATAGACAAGACACTCTCTGGAGGTGGAGGAGGAAGGCAGTTTGAAAGAGGAGCAATCAGTCTAGCTCACACCCTGATTAGTAAGAAAGGAACATTTTGGTCTGCGATAAATGGAGGAGCAGCCTGAGGTGTTATGAACCTTCTCAATAAGCAGGAGAGGTAGAGGAAGGCATAAGAGAAGACAATCAGCCAGGCATCAGCCCAGCACCCAGGATTGTTTCAATTACTGAGGGGACAGAAGGACGGGGATGACTGTTCCCTGGTGCAAAGTCAGAGCTTGTCAGATTTACCCCTCTTTCCATTTCCAAGTGCTGCCTCACACGAAGTTATGCTTTGCGTACCCACATGCCCACTGATGATTTAGAATTCATATATTTGCATGAAGGGGTTTTAATCAGGGTCCTCTTGTGGCTTTGCACACAGATTTATCGCTCTCTTAGAAACAGTATGTGTCAGCATTTTGTCTTTTTGCTGCTGTAGGGCCATCATACTCCCAGATCAGATGCAGAGTGTGATGTCAGCTTGGTATTTTAGCAACAGCCAGGAGCCCCATTTCAGCTGCCACGTGCCTCATATTCTGTTCATCCGCCTTAAGATAGGAGAGTCAACCCCTGAGACAGGAGGCTGCGGCAGACCTTCTTGACCAGCCAGCCCACCTGAGCACAGGGCTGTTGGAGGAGCTTCTGGGAGTGATGCATCTGCAGGTAGATCTCTTGCCAAGTCGAAGGCCCGGGTGTCAAGAACACACCAGTTACCCAGCTCTCTCAAGTTTGCGTCCATTTCGTTTTGAATCCCAAACCATTATCTAATTGTGGCCAAGTCTGAGTTCTGCTTTTTTTTTTAATCCCATTTCTAGGTATGTGCAGAACTGAGTTTTGGGTTAAGCCAGTCCGATCTCATAGTGGCAACAAACTGGAGTTTGTCGGTACTGGCTTTGAGGACCTGTTGAAATTAGAAAATGTTACAAAATAATGTGTGCAGCCTACAAACATCATTTTGCAATTTTTTCTTACTTAGAAGACTTGGATGGAAATGATCAAAGCTGTGTTGAAGTGTACAGAATACAAACCCAATGAGAACAAATGGGTCACCAGGTTGTGTATTTCTAAGCAGTACGTGCTCAGAAGAGGTGAAGCACTCACTTGCCTTGGAAACTCAGAGCTGGTACAGTGGCTACAGTAGAAATGTTTGTGCTAAAATTAGAAAATTACAAGTAGCTTTTTGTCATTTGCTTTTCACCCCAGAGCAAAATGGAGTCTTTCAAGGAATTATAACTGAGAGGGCTACCCATGAGTCACAGATGTTCCTAGAGATGTTCTTAGGGCAGTGCTGCAGTATTTATTGGAAGGAAAAAATATTTCATTCTGGCATGTAATGGGCCTAGCTAACCATATGCTCAGTGCTAATCACATAAGCCAGCTTTACAGTTAGATATACTGGTGACTTTGACACTATTTTTCACCTTGACAGGGTAATAGCTCCATTGCTGTTTACCAGATACCACTATACAACATAGATCACCGCCATGGGCATTTTGAGTGTTTTTACTCAAGACGGTTTGAAAAGTTTTGACACTTTTCAGGGCTTGGACACATGTGGATTGCTGTTCAAAAGGGAGGAAAACAGACAGTAATGAGTCCAGGATGTCAAGGTCTTTCTGCCTGTCACTGGTCCACTTAAAATTGGGTTTGGGTTGCAGTATAGTGTTGAGGATCGCCTCGACAAGGAAAAATTGCCTAGCTCGCTCACTCGGTGTGTGGATCTTGCCAGCTTTCACGCTGCTTCTCCTAAAGACCCTATAAAATGTATGGCTGTGCATGGAAAGTAAAAACACACCAAAGAGAGGATCTTGTAAAAGCCTTTGCAAAGCATTTCTCCTTCTGACCCACAGAGGTCCCTTCCAACCCCTACCATTCTGTGATTCTGTGATTCTGTGATTCTGTGATTCTGTGATTCTGTGAATGTCAGCAAGTCCCACACTAAGGTGGGACAAAACCAGACAAGTGTATGATGGATCTGCATTACCCATGCAGGTTTCATCTAGTAAATGGTGCTGTAAATGCCAAGGGGATGGGAAAAGGACAGACTTTGAAACCCTATCCTACATCTCTACTGACAGAGATGGCTTTGAGAAGACCTCTGGCCTTTTCATGCCGGAAACCTCTCCTCCTGCCCATGGAGAAGTCGACTGGGGTCTCCAGCTGTTTGGAAACAGCTTCCTAGCTTCAACCTCACAGTGTCCTGGTAGGGATGGCATGCCTTGGAGGGATTCAGCTGCTTCCTATCCGTTTGGCACCACGTCTGCTGGATGCTGTTCTGAGACATGGGGCACAGCTGGGCCAACCGTCCTGTGGGTTGGTATTGGCTGGCACAGAGAAGGACAGCTTGCATGACCTAGGGAAAATGAGTCTCACGCTACAAATTCTGCTTTGGGTGATAAGGTTCAAAAAAAAACCCAAGGAGGCTATGTCCTGAGAGCTGTCTCTGGAGGGAGGAGCAGACTACCTTGAGCTGACAGCAGAGCACCAAGAAATAGGTAAGTAGGTTGACAAGACTCATTAATAACAAGTGATTCTTCTAACAAAAGCAAGAACAAGTTTTATCTCTACTGCTTAGGAAAAAGTGGAGGGAGAGAAAGAGAGAGAGATGATGTGAAATTTCCTCTAATTTTAAAATAATTCAGAGGAGGAGCTCAAAGCCATCCTCATGTATCACCTGCAGAAGTAACACTGCCACTAGCAGTGGGCCTTCCTGGGAGCGGGGCTGGGCAGTGTGCTTGTGCGTTGCTCTGGCTGTGGGAGCAGAAGGAGAAAATTAGTAATCTAAGCTTCTTTCAGCTGAAGCAGTTCCTTATTTGAAGTTGCCCAGCCATGATATTAGCTCAGGAAGCTTGTCTGCCTGAAACAGGGGAACCACACAGTGAAAGTGAAAACGTGAATGAGGAGAGAAGGTAACAAACCCCGTTTAAAAAGAGAGAGAGCAGGGGTTTGTGTCAGCGTGAGACTAGCTGATGAGTGAACAAAGTCCATGAGAGCTGCAGCAGAGACTTGCCCCTAAAGTAAGGCTGTGCAGCATGCCAATCTAGCAGCAGTGGAAAGCCTTCTGCTCGTTGGAGGTCTCACAAGGGTGGTGGCGTGGCATGGAGCCGCTTCTGAGTAACACGAGGTTATGCAGAAAGAGGTAAACTAGCCCTTTGCTTGTAATTTGCAGTCAGATCCTGAGTCAGGCAGGAGAAGATACTTGTCAGGGTGATAAACATTTTATGCTCAGCCACCTGTACAGTGACAACACTGTTCAGCAGACTGTTCTTCAAATGAATTGCCAATCACCTATGTTGATTTGGTGCAGGAGACCCAGTCATGCAGTCTTTATCTGCATTAATAATCCTTACTCAGGAGGACCCATGCTTGGAGGATGGCCCTGGCCACAGCCAGAGCCTCTTAGGGCTGAAGCGCTCCTCGAGCAACGGTGGAAAACCAGGACACAGGTCTTGGGGACACAGACCTACCAAGGATTCCCTTTGCTCCTCTGCTTCAAATCATATGAGGACAAAAACATTGGCTTCTCTGGAAAAGCTCAAGCTCATTCAGCAGTAAAAATGTAAGTGGTGGAAGGGAGCAATTTTCTAGCATAATTTGAGGCCATTCCTTCGAGGCACCAAAAGAAAGATAAACAGTCAGGGAAAGGTAAATAAGCGATAGTCCTTTTTTTAAGAAAGTGGTTAAATGTGAGCTCACAAGTTTTCTTTATTAAAAGAAATAAACCAATTCCTCGAGCACGTAAGACTCAACATTAACTTGTCTACAAGCTCTTAGTTGGTGTGTGTTTTAAGACGAGAAAAGTTTCTATTTTTGCCAATCTTTGTTTGCTGAGACTTAGAGCTGCACAGACAAATCCATTTCTCTCCACCTCACCAGGATTTATAGCTGCAGTCAGCCTGTTGGGGGAACAGCCATCAGAGCCTCCAGCAGGCGTGCAGTGACCAGGAACTGATACTGCATCAAATCCACAGGGAAGAGGCGACATGATGCTTCCCGTGGGATCCTTGTAACAAATCACACAGAAAAGACAGAAACGTTTGCAGATTGCATTGTGTATGCTGCAGAAAACATAGCAGCCAAATCAAGAAATAATCTTGGAAGTGACAAATCCTCATTGAACTTTAATGCTTACAGAGATGTGGGAACCACTTCCAGTGGTACGTTATCAGCCAGTCTGTAATAAATGTGTTTTCCATGAGCCTACTTGCCAAAGGCTAGACCATCAGTGTGGCACTTTTGAATTGTAGATATACGGTGTCCCGAGCTGTGCTGGCACCAAAGAAGCCAACAGCTGTAGATACCTGATGGAGGACCTGACCCATTGCTTTTAGCTGTGGGTCATACCTGCAAGCCAGCTCAGCCCTTCCACTCCACTAATCCGCCTGAAGCACAGGATTAGCTCAAAAAGCAGAAGCAGGAAAAACTGTACCATTTCAAAAACTTGCCCAGTGGTGGCACTCCAGCTTTCAGTGTTAAGTTTTCCAAAACAAAACAAATGCAACAAATAAAAGCTATTCATCTGTCAGGACTGAACATACATGTTGTCTGATGTCCTAGCATGCCATTAGCAATTGCCAGAAGCACCTATTTTTTGAACTATGTATCTAAATTACATGTTCTAAGTGGGTAGTTTAGTCCTTGTGTTGCGCAAAAACGTATTTTCTCTATTAAAATGTCTTGTTGACTGGTTGGATGCTAAATAAAAGTGATCTAGAAATGTGTGCTCACCTGAGCCAGCTGCTGGTCTGGGTGGTTTCTCTGAACTGGATGCTGCAGGTGGCACTAGCGATGTAGCTGACATTGAATTCAAGCTGTGTTTATCCCTTCTTGGCTGAACGGATAGCTTTTTGACTGAGGTAGAGGAGTTTGCAATCATCTGTAGGGCTGTCAAATATTAAGGTGTTCTAGTTTTATTTGTTTTCACTCCATGAATACTCTACTGCTGCCAGAATGCCATCAAAAAGCCCTTCCCCAAGCTACAAGAAAGTCATGATTGACAGATCTTTTACATCCATGCACAATGCAAAGATGACATTCTGTGTCAAGAAAATAGAGCCAAACTATTTGATTCAGCTGCACAAAAGTCTCACTGAAATAATGAGTTTCAATATGAACAAGGGTTGAACATTATTTTGTAATCTGCTGCTAGTGTCACTCAGTAGCACTGCAATTAAAAAGGTTTGCTGAGATGAATAACATTTGGAATTTACTACTGCAATGCTACCTGCCTGAATCCTGGACTGCTGTGAATCAACACACCACTGGTGATGCTGCTGGAAGTACATGAATTACACGTATTACAACTGCCTCAGCTAAGACAAAAAGAAGGGTAATTGTCATAGGTGATTCCCTTCTGAGGGGAACAGAGGGCCCGATCTGCCGACCGGACCCATCCCACAGGGAAGTCTGCTGCCTCCCTGGGGCCCGGG
>Ga0065711_1029231_pt1 | contig 37035 bp, 21 predicted proteins | sample Hoacrofraction12_FD_59098 | JGI IMG/M metagenome (GOLD analysis project Ga0065711, IMG submission 59098) | Hoatzin crop microbial communities from Cojedes, Venezuela - Epithelial fraction 12 v2 (version 2) | ecosystem: Host-associated > Birds > Digestive system > Esophagus > Crop | place...
GACCCTGCTTCGGCAGGGGGGTTGGACTAGATGACCCACAGAGGTCCCTTCCAACCCCTACTATTCTGTGATTCTGTGATTCTGTGAAAAGAGCTGAAAAAAATGAGCATGTTACAAAAAATACTTGACAAACTCAATTTTATAGGTACAGGAGCCCATGTCAGAGACATTAGAAGACACCCTTTTTTGGGATCAGCTTGAGAGAAATGGAACTTGTCATGGGGTAAAGTGGTTTTTCCTGTGTGATCAGGGGGAAGATATGAGGAAATGGGATGGAAAACCTACCGATGACTTAGAGGCACGAGTACATGAGTTAAAAAAGAAAATGCCCAAAAGAAATGTTACTCCGGTTTCCAGTGAGGAGTTCTCCAGACAAGGTAGGTGGAATTCCCATCCCTCCCTAACAGACTCGAATAAAAAGATTTAGAGGGGCCCTGCCTCCAGTCAGGTGGAGAAGGGGGACAACTGAGTGGATTCGATGGCCTGGTAAATCAGAACCATGGGAGTATAAAGCTTTGGTAGGCACTGGCGCACAGTGTACTATAATGCCATTGAATCATAAAGGAGTAGAATCAATCAGCATTTACAGAGTGTCGGGGGGATCTCGAGAGTTATCAGTATTAGAGGCCGAAGTGAGCCTAACTGGAAGTGAATGGGAAAAGCACCCTATAGTAACTGGCCCAGATGCTCCGTGCATCCTTGGCATAGAGTACCTCAAGAGAGGGTATTTTAAGGACACAAGAGGGTATCAGTGGGCTTTTGGTATAGGAGCTGTAGAGACTGAGGACATTAAACAGCTGTCTACCTTGCCTGGCCTCTCAGAGGAACCCTCCATCGCAGCGTTCCTTATGGTCAAAGAACAACAGGTGCCAATTGCTACTACAACAGTGCACCGATGACAATATCATACCAACCGAGACTCCCCAATCCCCAATCAAAAACTGATTCGACAACTAGAGAATCAAAGAGTGATCAGTAAAACTCTTTCACCCTTTAACAGTCCGATATGGCCAGTGTGATATCCTGATGGAGGATGGAGACTGACAGTAGACTATCATGGCCTAAATACAGTTACATTGCTATGAAGTGCTGCCCTGCCAGACATGCTTGAACTTCAGTATGAACTGGATTCAAAGGCAGCCAAGTGCTATGCCAGCAGAGTGCAGGCCACAGTTTGCTTTTACCTGGAGAAGTATCTAGTACACCTGGAATCGATTACCCCAGGAGTGGAAACACAGCCCTACCATCTACCATGGACTGATTCAAACTGCATTAGAATGGGGTAAAGCTCCAGAACACCTGCAATATATTGATGACATCATTGTACGGGGTGACACAGCAGCTGAAGCCTTTGAGGAAGGTGAGAAAATAATTCAAATACTTCTGAAAACTGTTTTTTTCCATAAAAAGAAGTAAGGTCAAGTGACCTGCACGAGAGATCCAGTTTTTAGGAAATAAATGGCAAGAAGGGCATTGCCAGATCCCAGTAGAGGTGACTGACAAAATAACAGCGATGTCCTCATCAACTAACCAAAACGAAACAAAAGCTTTCTTGGGCATTGTGGGTTTTTGGAGGATGCACATTCCAGATTATAGTCACATGGTGAGCCCTCTCTATCGAGTGACTCAGAAAAAGAATGATTTTCAGTGGGGCCCTGAACAATGACAGGCCTTTGAATAAATTAAACAAGAAATTGTGCATGCAGTAGCCCTTGGTCAAGTGCAGTCAGGAAAACATATTAAAAATGTCCTCTACACCGCAGCTGGAGACAATGGTTCTACATGGAGCTTCTGGCAAAAAGCACCAGATGAGACTCGGGGTTGATCTTTAGGATTTTATAGCTGATGATATAAAGGCTCTGAGGCCAACTATACTCCAACTGAAAAAGATATGTTAGCAGCATATGAAGGAGTTTGAGCTGCTTCAGAGGTGATTGGTAATGAAGCACAACTCCTCCTAGCACCCCACCTGCCAGTACTTAGGGACACTGGGCAAGACATTTTGTGTTTTCACTTCCGGTTCTAAAATGGTTCAAGTCTCCTCAATTCCCACTGTGAGTGGCTGATAACACCAGTTGGTTGAGCTGACATCCAGAGAGACCTCAAGAGGCTGGAGAAATGGGCTGACAGGAGCCTCGTGAAGTTCAACAAGAGCAAGTGCAAAGTCCTGCCCCTGGGTAGGAACAACCCGAGGCACCAGTCTATGGCTGGCAGTCACCCTGCTGGAAAGCAGCTTTGCCCCAGAGATCCTGGTGAACACCAAGTTGAACACGAGCTAGAAATGTGCCCCTGCAGCAACGAAGGCTTAGGGTATCCTGGGCTACATTAGGAGGAGTGTTGCCAGCAGGTTGAGGGAGGTGGTCCTTCTCCTCTACTCAGGACTGGTGGTAAGGCCACATCTGGAGTGCTGGGTCCAGTTCTGGACTCCTCACTGCAAGAGAGACGTGGACATACTGGAGAGAGTCTAGTGAAGGGCTGTTAAGAAGATCAAGGGACGGGACCATATCTCCATGGGAAAGGTTGAGAGAGCTGGAAATGTTCAGCCTGGAGAAGTAAAGACTCAGGCGGGATCTCAATGGATACAAATACCTGTAAGGAGGGTAATAAAGATGACTGAGCCAGGCTTTTCTCAGTGGTGCCCAGTGACAGAGCAAGATGCAATGAGCACACCGAAACACAGGAGGTTCCATTTGAACTTAAGGAAACAGTTTTTTTACTGTGAGGGTGACTGAACACTGGCACAGATTGCCCAGGGACACTGTGGTTCTCCCGCCCTGGAGCTATTTAAAAGCATCTGGACATGGTCCTGGGCCTGGTGGCTCTAGGTGGCTGTTCTTGAGCAGACCAGATGACCTCCAGAGATGCCTTTCAACCTCAATCATTCTGTCATTCTGTGAACTCTAAATCACAGGACTCAGCTATGTTCCTGCTTCGCAGGCTGTGTCTCTATGAGTATCCAAATACACGCCTGGGGAAGTTACTTGTCAGACAGGGTTTCACGCAATTTGAAGTATAATTAAAAAAGCTAATAGTGAATAAACCAACAAAAATCCTGCTTGACTACAACTTGATGCCACACAGGACAGAAATAACAGCTCGTTCAAAGCTTTGGGATTCAGATCCAAGTGCTTCTGATATTCAAGTGTAAATGATTCCAAGTAGAAGAAAGGGAAATGTCCTTAATAAGACCCAGGACATTGTAGAAACAGATATTTTTCATAAAGCCTTGAAACAGATATACAAAATGTAAGGCTTTGTTTACACCTATTAGTGTCTGTTGACAGTTTGAAAAAATATTCCACAGTACAAGTGTGCCACATGAATCTAATGAAAATATTCAGGAGCATCAAGGCTGCATACACAAATGAGACATGACCTTCACAAATAAAAAATTAGAAAGAAGTATAGTTCACTGCAGACAGTACCACACAGCACAGTTTTCCAGTGTCTGACATTATGCACTCACAAGCAGCAGTGTGTAGACACTACAGACACCACCCTCACACAGAAAGGAGACAACTGTCTAGAAGACTGCTTCCCAAGAGCTTAAGAGTCATCAGGAAAACCACTGAAGATCTGACTAAAGCATTGCAAGTTGTCCATTTTTGTAAAAAATCTGCTCTTGCATATATATGAGATTGTTTTCTGGGTTTCAAATTCTGTTATGCAGCTACTAACTTTCAGATGTACCCTTTACAGACTCTTGATCTGGCTGATGACAATGTTTTATTGAACAAAGGTAACAAGCAAAGGTAGATAATAAAGGTAACAAGCAAAAACTAAAGAACTAGGAAAAAGTCAAGGCAAGAAGAAAGAGCTCAACACGTCCTTCTGCAACCACTTACAAACGTAAAGCAAAGACAATGCACGTAGCCGAGGAGAGTACTACGTGAAAAGACAACCATACAAAACCTGATACATGGTATTGTAGCACAAAGGTACAGAACAGCTTTAGCAAGAGAGTGATCAGTGCTTACTTTGTTATACTCCTATATATAGGTACTTCATCATCCAGATGAAACAGGTCCTCCTGTTTTTTTTCTTTTTCTAAATACAATTAATAAACAGCACAGTATGTGCCATTTTTATAGCTATTTCCTCTTATGGAAGTCTCACCCACGGGTCGTAAGAGAAGTATGAATTTAACCACATCAGAACTCCAAAAAGAATAATCAATGCGGGTATTACTGCGGCGTTCTGCTTGCTTTATTCTGAGTCATGTAAACAATTACCCAACTGAAACTGCACGCTTTATCTGAGCAACAGGAACAACAGTTGCTGTACACGCTTGAACAGAGTTCTACCTCACCCTATACGTTGCTTTAATTATTAGGATAAAATTTTTACAGTTGTTACAATCCCACTGTCACGTTAAAGGAGGGGATAAGGGGAGTCTGATATTCAACTTGCCTGCCAGAGCCCTTCCAAGGACTTTCACTGAAACAATTTCGCAAAGTTGAAACAATAAGTAATTTATTCAAGCGACAGTTATCACAAATTCGGAATTGCCGTTGATAGATGCACTGTCTACAGAAGTTGAGCTCAAAGTAATAGTTTAGCGCTTTAGTTAACAATGTGTTCCCAGGGATATGTCTGACAAAGTCAGAGGCTCGATTCTTACCAAAAAGGCGTCCCTTCTTAGGGGGAGAGGAGAGGTTCAGGCCCGTCGACCCGTCCATCAGGTGAAGTTCTCGCTTGGCTCCTCCTCCCAAAGAGAGTTTTCAAGTGTCAATTTTTATATGTTTGGAAATCTTTTTGCGAGGTGGGACTAAGTCAATTATTGTGTATCGATTGGCTCTTGGTATGGAATATCAAGCGGGACTCAGCAGCGTGACATGCCTTCGGAGCGGGCATCTTGGTATGTGCATTCAGGGGCCAACAGTGCTTTATCCAGAGCAATGTCTGAAGAAATCTCTGGCTGCGCAGCCTCCGCGGCACCCCACAGATCACTGGGTTTACAGTGATGGGCTATCCCCCCTTACTTTTGTCTGATAAGATAAGCACCAGTTAATTACTTCCTTGGTTATCTCTTCGGCTCTTGACACCTCAGTCGAGAGATGTCTCAGTCCATTTGTCTTTCGTTGTCCATTTGACAAGTCCAGCAAGGCCATCGATTACACCCACTCAAATGCTATTTGGGATGCTGCAGTGAGTTTCACTGGGCTGCAAATCCTCATGAAAACCTCACGCCCAATTACACACCAGTGAATGCTTTTGTTCACACTTACATTGATCCACCCCGATGTTGAATAGCAAGCCAAAACAAGACCTCTTTCATGCAATCCTGACTTTTACAAGTAGTTAGAAAATATGAAAATACATTTTATGTGCTAGATAACTATATTACACAGCTCACTGGTCAAATATGTTGTTGATTTGGGTTTCAAATTAAACTTTTATTAAAGCATCCATTTTCCAAGGAATATTTCTGATTTTGTCATTAATTTCCTGCCCTCTTCTCCCCACGTTTTCCAGAAATGGACAGAAGGACAGTGCTTTTATTTATTAATCAAAGGCTCATATACTGACTACAGTGACAAAAGTATCCCCAATAGGTATACTACTAGGTTTCATTAACTAACTTATTCCATATAGTCGAAATAGGATATCTGAATATAGATAGTCATATAACAGAAATTTATCAGCAGTTTGTCTGTCAAATGAGATGCATCTCAGAAACCAACCCTTAACACAGATGATCATTTGTAGCTAACAGGAAGAATTTAAAGTTCTTTTTCATTAATAAAGACTAGTCATAAAAGTACTGGCAGAAAATCCTTTCAGCATTTGTTCTCTGGATGACACTGAAATACTGTTTAATATCCAATAATTGACAAAATTCATATTGTCAACCTTTGAGCTCTTAGAACTGATGTTTCATATATTGCAGGGGGTATGAGAAATAACAATCCAAGTATAATGAGCCAACAAAGGATCATTAAGTTTTACCTGAGCTTTAAGTCACATTTTTTATGCAGCACTGTTCACTGGGACTTGATTATTGCTTTTAATATGTACTGTTCTAATAAATTTAACCAGAAAGATGGTAGAAATAAATACCAACAAGTGATGTGACTGAAGAGGCTAAGCGCTGTGTTAAATACATCAAAATGTGTATGCTATCCTGCCAAAATACATATGTTAGCCTGTCATGTCAACAGTATACCGTGAATGAAACAGAAGAGGAGAGAGGGGAAACACTTAAAAGACATTACTTGCTCAGCTCCTCAGAGCAGCCTTTGGAGTAGCTACAAACATGGCATGCTCCCTTATCCAACAGACGTCACGCAAGCAATCCATCTGGGTGCCCCAGCAGCATGTGGCCCATGAGGGCACATTGTATTTCACAGGGGGGCTTCTGGGAGTGCTCAGGACCATGCTTGCTTGCACAGTCTTACACACAAAATAATCTCGTGTTTTAGCTGCGCTGAAGCAAGTTGAATGCAGGAACACTGGCATCAACTCTTGATGAGCTGCAGCAGGTAGCTATTATAGCCAGTGATGCAGGCAAAGATAGCAAAATATACTTTTCTTTATTCATTTAAGCTTTTCTTTATGGCTATACTAACACTTCATCTGCTTTATAGTATTGTGAAGTACTTTTAAAATGCTAGCTTGTCAAACTGGTTTTAAGTTGCTCATTTTCAGGACACTGCAAATTTGATATGTAATACAGTCCATTTATTCCCCTGTCATCCTTAACGCTGCCTGATTTGTTGCAGTATCCTGCATTTTATTTCACATCTGTTTCATTAATTTCTCCTAAACTGTCAAGAGCATAATACAAGATTATACATACTCAACTATTTTCCACCCTATCTTCAGTCAATCGAGATACATTCAGGGCTTATAAGAGTGGAGAAGGGGATGTCATTGTTGGTGTGACAACACATATGTGAAAGCACAATGCACTTCTGAGCTACTTATGAAAAGGTTCAAGAAGTATAGGCTTCCAAATAGTTTATCAAATAATAGTTTAGCAATGAAATGAAGCTCATTACATCAGTAAGACTAATCTCAAGGAACAGATGGCCCTAATGTCTAGATCTCCCAAATGGTGAAGCCAGTTATCTGAAAGAAACAGAGTATCGTACCTTACCAGGAAACTGTATTTTAAAGTAGCATTTAGGGAGATAAGTCAATGAAATTCATCTTTCCTAAGGTCATCCAAGAAGTCTCCTTCTTATTAACACTACACAGGTTTTTTCAGATTCTCAAACCTCAGACCTTCCTGTTCTTCAGAAAGTAGTGATAAACTAATCAAAAATACTATAAGCAGCAACCAAAAAGTACTAAGTTAGAATAGCTAAAGGTGTAATGTACGCTACTGATTAAGAATTTAAGTAATCCAGGAACTGCTCACTGGTGAAAAATCTCTACCACAAAATAACACTTGAAACAGTTTTGTATTTGACAATTCACTTCTAAACACGCTGTAAATCTCCTTCATGTGCCGTAAGTCTCCCTGTCCTGTATTCATATAAAAAACCCCTCACCTTTAACTACGGACTGAGAATAAATGCCCTTTGAGAACACAGAAAATCAGTCACTCCTACAGCCCTCCATCGGTCTTTGACAGGTCAGTGATGACTAAGTAATCTTACTGGCGACAAAATATTTCTCTTTTGGTTTCATGTATTTAAAGATAGGACTACATCTCTCAGAACTTCAGCTTATCTGAGCAATGTCTATAAAGCAGGTTTGCATTGTCAGAAAAAATTCAAGAAACTGTGATGCTGATGAAATTCAAAGTAGCCCTTATTCGGCTGTAAGCGAAGCCAACTTTTTTCCCCAGGAGCCAGTAGGACAGGCCAAGAAAACTGGAAGATTGTATGTACTGGTCTTGCTTCCTTCAACCCCTAGCATCCCTCCAACACTGCAAACAAATAGAGCAAAATGGCAAGGCACAGTGCTCTTGGTATGAACCTGCCAAGGATGGTAAAAAAATTGTCACCTGTGTTTTTCTAACAGGAAGGTCTGAATACTACCTCTACTTCAATGCAAGAGGGGCTTGAACACATAGAAATTGCTCCATTTTGTAGCATTAGAGACATTTCGAGACTTACAGAGGTAGTCATTACTACTTAGAAAGGAAGTGTAAAATTTATAGCTAGTGTTACCATACATTGCATACGTATTAGACATGACGATCTCAAATATTTTACTAAATCACAACATCAAAATATTTCCCAAATACATGTGAAAAGACAGGTAAAGAACAGGTCTTAAAACAAAAGGGGATAACCGCTTTGACATATAAACATAGAGAGATTTCTATGGAAAAAGATGTCTAAATATCTCAGTGTCTGTGCCAGTGCAATACTTCAATATTTTTACTGCATGTCTTCAACAGCGCAACACAATAGGTCTGAAATTTACTCAACACCCTGGTTTATTTAAAATATTAGTTCAGGGCTAACTCACATCATTTTATCTCAAACACAAAGGCACCATTTCTGTTTTCCTGCAGGCCTCCAACTCCAGTGACATACTACAGGTGTAAGAGTAAAAAGTAGTCTTTATGAAGGACTAAACAAATATTAGTATCCATAGATCTTGTTTGACCTTTTCTACTATTTGAGCAGAATTCATCTCACCTAACTTACTTATCTTTAAATACCTATCAAAGAACAGAATGAATCACCTTCAATCAGACGTTTCTCTTACTCCGCACTGATCATGCAAATCCTACATGATTAGCTAATCTGGAAACATATATTTGAAAATACATTGGGTAGCTGAAATGTATCATACTCTTTTCTCCTTCCAGGAAGGCAGCTCTGAAATACATACTTTAAACACACTCATAACCTATGGAGGATAGTGACAATTTTACTGCAATGTAAATAAAAAAAGCTTATCCTTCCTAAATTTTAGTTGGACCTTCAAAATACATGGACAAGCACACAGGCATATGCCTACACTTTATATACATAAAATATAAGCTTTCACTCTTCAGCTGCTATAGTAAATACAAAGGAAGTGAAAACAGTTTACCTTAAATTAATAAAAATTCCAGTTCTTCTAGGCAATTCCCACTCCCACCCCCCGCAGTAAATATACTTGTGTTACTAAAAAAAAAATCTCTTTCTTGCCATAGAACCGATTATGACTTTGCCATAGAATTATGACTTTGAAAATGCTGAAACATGTAGAGCTTGTTTCACTCCCATGCATGATACTACTGTTTTAAATACATCCTCAAGACAGACTGATCTGGAGCATAGTAGCCAATATTTGAAATGCACTGTTTTACTGAGGCAAGGTTGTTGGGGTTTCTCTGCTCAAAGTAAATGCCTGCTTCTTATATGACCACTGAATACCACTGTTGCTCAAAGATAAAAGATTCAGAACACATTAAAACACAATTCCACTATGAAAATGTAGGGAGGTTGGTGTCTCTTTAGAGAATTACTCAGGATCAATAAATAGCTAAGTAGAAGAAGAAAGAAGCAATTGATTTTTCTAATACAAGAAAAAGATTGTAAAGGATACTATGTCTTCTCACATTATCTTAGAAAACTACTGCTCAGTTGTGATCATGTATGTTGTTACTAATCCTAATCCCCAAGCAGAAACTCATGCCCATTGTACCTTACCACTTCTGGCATCTAGTCAGACCATAGAATACTCCTATAGACTGCCAGAGAACCCACTTTCCCCAGGATGCCCCAGGCTGGAAGAAGGTGGGGGACCAGAAGACTGAACTAATCTAAGGTTCTGCTCTCTGAAAGATGTTATGATCTGGAAAGCAGGCCTTCTCTGACCTTTCAAGTACCAGAAATTAGCAGGATGTTTGAAATAAAAAATAGGAAAATCCTACCCAACTACTACGAGTACTCACATGCATAGCTCACTGGACAACGTTTCTGAACCCACAGATGATCTGCCTAAGGCTTTTAAGAGCATTGCGCACAATGTGTTTATGCTTTCCCTAGTCACTGCAGATGTTGAGGATGGGCTCGGGAATCTCACCACGTAAAAGGTTACCCTCATTCCCAAGGCTCACTGGACTCGGAGCCTCTGACACACAACCCCATCAGTGTAAAACACTCTCAGATCTTGGACATATTTAAAGCAGACCCTGAAGGTCCTTACACACAGGTGGGTGTGGTACGCTGTCGTAAAAGGCCAGTCACAACCTGGGTTGTAAATGCTTTCCTGTGGGATTCTTTATCCAGTTCAAAATTTACACCATTTACCTATTATGTCAAAGAATCAGCAGTAAAGATTCACATGCCCTAGCCAGATGAAAGATAGACCTGCATTTTCCTCACTGCTATGCATAGCTCCTCTCTGGACACCTTAAGATGCATTAGTTGCACAAGAAATCAAACGACTGCTTAGCTACATATGCAAATAGATTTTTCAGATGGGAAGCTAAATGGAGGAGACATCCTCCTTTGGGTGCCAGGGGTGGTATGGGACCAGCAGTGAGAAAATCCAAAGTCTCACTGGATCCTTTAGAGTCTTATTAGTGATTCAAGTGATGTTAATCTGCTTGAGTTTCCTTATTAGAAGAGCCAAGAAGCTCAAATAGAGCATGCTTATGGATCAGCATTCAGCTTAAAAGCTGAAGGGGACAGAACTGAAAACCAAAACTGAGAGCTCACAGTCACTTCGCTATGAACACATCTTAAAATAAACATGGCAACAACAGTCACAGGCAAGTCAGATGACATAAGAACTATATTATTTCGTAGGAACGCATCCAATTTTGTCATTTAGAGTATTTGTCAGGCCTCCATTCGAAGGTCATTCTACAACAGTCCATGGTATGCATTTCAATTGTTCATTAGTCAGATCACTTCTGTTGTTCAATGGCATGTCCCCCGACAGACAGCTTTCCCTGCTTGCTTGCATAACAACCGTAGATGATTTCATCTAAGCAATACCTTAAAAGAGAACAATGACAGGAATCTAAAACAACCAGAATATTTTAGGTTTTTTCCATGTATATTACAGGACTGGATTTGATGTTCTCTTCTGTCCCCTCCCCACACCCCTTCCCTCGAATTTCTATAACCAGAGAACTCCGGGCATTCCGTAATTTCTTTTTAAAATTCTTTCCTACAGTTTCACTCTAACATGCTATTGTACTTCTCTGAACATTGAGGGAATAAGTATTTTCAGACTGTTTGACCTCTGTTTAAAAAAACGAGAGAACAAAAATCTGTCAGAGCCACGCCAGGATGCTTGCAAAAGTATTTGTGGTGAGCATTACCAGTGTTACTGCAATTCCATCAGAGACTCATGTGTGATTAGTTTCCATCAACCTCAAAAGGCTGCATCCTCTCTGCTGTCTTTGATTTGCTAGTGAATTCCTAGACACAGGCTCTCTACCTGTCAAAGATCCACAAGAACACCAAGACCCAACCACCTTCACTGCTCAGGCACTTAACTGTCCAAAGTAGTGTCTCACAAGTATTTTTGTAAGTATGCATCAATGAAAGCAAATAAGCACAGAAGTCTGCAACAGATCCCAAAACAACTTCAGGTCAGAAGATTTGCAAAAACACAAACGCATTTCCTTGTCTCAGTTCACATACTGCTTCTGATCACCCTCTGAGTGCTAGTTCTTTAAGTCAGAACCCTTGACCCTGTGCAAAGTTCACTCTACGAAGCACTGGATCTCTCTCCTATAAGGGAATTTAGGTAATCTCTGTAGCCACACCAATGGACAGAAGTAAAAGGGTACCTGAATGATAGATTAGCACAGAACTGCACTGTCAATATCAAATGGGAAGTGTCACAGGATGTCTTATTATTCACCCGTACAGAGCAGCAGCTCTTCAGTGATTATGCAATGTATTTTGACCACTAGCACAAACTGATGTCTGTCAGTAACATTCAGTGTAACTGTTACCAACACTAATCAAACTAAGCTAAAGACAGAATGCATATACATCTAACCACGTCTTCATTTTCCTGTTAAAACTTGGCTGTGAAAACTTTCCAGTTGACCTGACAAAGCTGATCAGAAATTCTCTAGACAAGAGAGATCACAGCTTCCTGCCAAGTGATACAGTGTTTGCTTACTTTGATTTTCCAGTTCAGACCTGAATTCTTACCCTATGCAGGTACTAGGAAGGGCAACAGCCATCTTTTTCTCCAAAGCATATTTAATTTGAACAGACAGTTAAAATTGGACTATCCCGTATCGTTAGCTCAATGCCTGGTACAAGATTTCGTTCCAGCACCTCCTATCAGTTTAACTCAGTATGAAAATAGAAGACAGACATGGTAGAAAACAAAACACACGCTCAAAATGGAGTTTGCAGTCTGACACACATACACTGAATCCCAGCACCAACAAGATTTCATGTACTGTGCATAAATACTTCTCCCAGATTGTCACAATAACATTACAAACCAAAAGGTATATGCAATGCTTTCTTCAACTGTCATTTAAAGCACTGTATCATTTAATTTATCCTGCCCATTCTGTGTTTATCCTGCTCAGAAGAACATTTTGGTGGCTCGGCACTTAAAAGCATTGTCAGGAGTCAACTGCCCAGGTACAGAGGCAGAGTACTGCTGCTTCTGCTGTAGCTGAACCACAGAACATTTTATTTGCTAGGTTTTCTGTATATAATAAAGGCTTTAAAATATGTGCCCAGCACAAAAGCAATGCAAGCAGCTGGATCTGGCATACAGAGTAAGTGTTTGAAAATGTAAAAGCACATTGCACACATTCACACAGAATCTGTCATGTTTCAGAACCTTATCCAATACTAACTAATCTTATCTATGTCACCTGCATTGAAAGTCAGTCACTGAAATGGGATATTTCAAAACATACTTTACTATTGTCTAAGAGAAATGCAAGGGTTAGACTTGCTTACCACCATTTAAAACTGTTAACCGAATTATTTCCCCCTGCTTTGCACAAAATCTGAAAAACATTCAGGCTTTCCTTTCGGTAGCATGGAAGTGCAGACCAAATATGTTTCCTGCTCCTATACTTGATTACAGATCCGAGCTGAAGTGTGAAATATTGTCAACCTCCAATAACTAGATTGAATTAAGAACATTGCGTCTTCCTGAAGATATAGTGCAACTTTCATGCTGCCATTGATGGCGGTTGCTTAACTCCAACAGGCACGATTTAAAAATCAAGATACAGATTTCTTCTGATCTTACACAGACAAACCTCCCGGTAACTTCAATGGTGATACTGTCTGTGCAGTCTTCATCATCAAGCTCTTCACCAACATCCTGTATCGTTAGATGCTTCCTGAGAAGTCAAACATTTATTCCTTCATCCCACCTCATGTCTGAAATTTTCTTTAGAATCCTTCTGACGATTACTGTGAAGATGCTATAATGCAAGGGGACAGGGAGATGGAGCTTATGTATTTTTTTTTTTTAACTGTGTTTTTCATAATTACTCATTGTCACTTATTTTTTGCCAACAGCATATGAAGTGTCTTTATTCCTTCTTAAGTATGCTAGGTGTTGAAAAAATATTTCTAGCTCTTCAAGTTTACCTTCCAGCCTCAGTATTGTGTGTTGATGAATTATACATATAATTAACCATAGTGTTGTGCCTAGGTTTCCTAATCAGCTGTTGGAAGGCACCCAGTTTATTGTCAAAACAAGCTCATTTCTCCTTTACTCAAACTGCTGAAGTGCAATAAAAAAAATATGGAAATAAACTATGAAATACCATTTTGATTTTGTTAGGATTTATTTTTACTGGAAGACTGAGGTGGATGGGGACACACAAACACCAGTGTTAAACTGAAGTGTTAAAATGGCATTGTTTTTCATTCTGTGCCTGTAACAAAGTGCTTTGAGTGCATAAGTATATTCTCTGCATTACATTATGAATAGTGATATTAGTTTCAGGAGCCCAAGAGAAACAATGCAATGTACAACAGTTTTTTGTTACATAATAAAAGCCATCTTCAGCAGTATGGGTATAATTGTTATGCCAGTCAGCAGTAAACAATACATTTTGAAAATGTATTTAAGTTCAGCCTGAATGTCAACAACTGCAGGTATTCCACATTGCTTTGTTATCCCGGAAACCTGCAATAAATGGTTTATGGTTTTGGTCGAGAGTACTGGTCTTAACAACATGGCATGTTTCACCCCTAAAACATTCAAGATAAAAGACCCAAATAAATTCTTTCACTGCACCAGCTTCTGGATTTTTTGTCTTCACAAGCATAATCCTTAGAAGACAGGTTGCCTAGAAGCTCCAACAACCTCATAAATAAAGGAATATTCCTGGGAATGATCATGAGCTCTTCTTACTTTCTCATACACAGTAGTGACTGAAGGGTCTCTGCCTACGAGCAAAACCTACACACAACCTTGTTCAACAGCACTCAAGCTGACCCTCGAAAATTGCACTTTTTGTCCTTCACAGGTGAAAAACTACCAGCAACTGCCTTTAAGTCACAGACATACCACTAAAGTGCAAATACACTCTAAGGGCTCCAATTCAGCATTTAATACAACCCTGACCTTGAAAGTAATGGTAAGAATTTCAGTTAATGTCTACGGGAATTACATATGCATGCCATGGAGAGCATGAACCTCTAAATGCTTTTATTGTATGATTTAGAACCCCCTTATACTGAGCATCAGATATTTTAGGCACTAATTCCTCTCACCTCACCCAGCCAAAACTCACATGAGGAAGAAAGGTTTGGACTCATAAAGCATACTGAATTAAAGCCCATAAAAGAAACCAATTGCTTACTAGAGTGATTAAAATCAGATATGTTTCCACAGGGAAAATAAGAAGCCTCTTTACAAAAATTCACTACCAACAGGCGCTAAAATTCCCTCTGAAGATATTCACTCTTTGCTTGAACTGTTTCTAACAGACAGTAAGTGAGGGAGTCATGAAACTTAATGCTTTCTTTCCTTTTCATATGTCAACCTCTTCGCCCCTGCCCTGATTTTCTCCCCGTACTTCTTGTTCTTTCAGAGCTATGAACACATACACAAACATGTACAATTTCCCTTCAAAGTATTACAGACAGCTCTATTCTTTGATTTTCACCTTTGTCATAATTTTCTCCTCTTGCCCACAATGCTCCTTGTCAACAAATGTGTTTTTTTCTCCATAGTATGGTTCTATTTCGCAAGCAAAGGTTTAAGGAAACAGAAACATAACAATTGTGATAGGTTTTCATTCTACTAATATACGCTAGACCAACAGCTCTTACTGCAGCACACACTTGTGAAGACATCTGAAAGAGTGAAATTTTTCCTCACAAAGCTAAAGAATTCCAAACACCTCTGTTTTGGCTTTGAAACAAAAAACTCTAAAATTTCTGAGAAAACATGCAGTTTATTGCAAATTATATTAACCCATCAATTCAGAAGAAAAAAGTTTTACTGTCAAGTAAAGCTTTAGTATCAGTCATTTTTATGTCAACCAGTAGTATTTTATCTGCTATATCTGTTTTGTCCTTCTTAAACATGCCAGAGTGAGAGAAGACCTCTTAAAAACGGTACATTTTCACCATCTTTGAACATTTTTTGGGCTCCAACATTGCATTTGAAAGTTGTAGAAATATCTTCATCCTTCACAACACACCCTGAATGACTCATTTCCATAGAATCATATTCCCAACATCAATTTATGTTGAGCTTACAGCACAAGAAGCTCCTTTCATTACATGTCATGGATTTATGCAATTGACTCATTTTTGAACTTAATCATCATTGCACCTATAAAATACGGAAATCATGATGTCGAAATAACAAAATTAAGCTTTTTGCAAGAGGTGCAATGGAAATGTTGAAGATTAAGAAAATAATGTTTCTAGACCTCCTCTCAGCCTCACTTTAGGCAAATTGATCACAGCAACATAGAAGCCATAAGAAATATTCAAGTCATTGTCTACAAAATAGATCCAGTTATCTCTGCACTAGCAAACATCAATAAAGCAAGATATTTGTGTGATGCAAAATTAATCAAGACTGTTCTTATGGATCTGTACCAACTAGTGCTTCCCTCAGTCCTTTACAGTATTGCCAACTCAGCCCTAAGTCCTTGCATGCTGGGACAAATCTGGGCGACTGCAGGCAGGCACAACACCAAGCTCTGTGTATGCTGACTGGCTGGTCAAGATACATGCCCTCATCAGCCAGTTGTCTTTTACTCCTAGGCAGGACTCAGCTGGTAATTGCCCTTCCACCAATTAAATCCTCAATTTTAGTTTCCTTCCAAAATATTCTTGACTTTGAGTCCTCAAGCCTTCCACTAAATTTGTTTCAAACTGAGCTGTGGTTTCAAGAGCAGTTGATGAGCAGAACACACAGTCATACATATGTATGTCTCCTCTCTCAGCATATGGAAGTAGGACAAAAAACTGATCGAAGGAAAAAAAATGGTTTTAACCACGTTTGGACAAATAAACTTGCTAATCTCTCTGGATAATATTATCCTTAAGTCCCATCCCCCAAAACCATCCACTCAGATGTCAGTGTCTCTGTCTCCATGAAACAATATAAGCAAAATATCCAAGGACATGGGAACTTTGTGTTCACAAAAAGAAAGGAAACTTTCATTGCTTTGGATATTTTTAAAATATTAACTGTTTTGTTTTCTGAGAAATACCTTTATATGTTTCTGACAACTCATCAAAACTCAAAAAACACAGAGGAGATAGCTGAGACAGCACTAAACATAACAATTTTTTGTTCCTGGAAAGTGCATCTGCAGATACAATCTTCAAACACCAACCGTGTAAGACAAGACAGCATTTGTACATATACATAGCTCATGAGTATGGCAAAGAAAAGCAAACAACTGCAGTGTTCCTTCACCTAAGCAGCCCTGTGAGTTGATCATTATAACTTCCCCTTTTTCTCCAGATTCCGAAGAGGCACTTTAACACATATTTTACTTCCCTTTTACTTTCAGCATCACACAGACCACTGAGGGAAGTAATGAGAATGTGTTCTTTACTGCCAATGATATGATGCTTTTCAACCGCATTACTTATTGTTTTCCACACTGTAGTAATTCCTGAATGAATTCAGTCCACATTTTCTCTGGACAGGCTCAAATTGATTCAAGAGGAAAGAGGGAAGCATTCTACTTCCACTCAAAGTTAAATTCTATCCACTCAGCGCCTAACGGGTTGTCACTGCCTGTCCCTTTCTGTAAAGGAAGGCTTGGGAAACCTCACAGTGCTAATTAGCTCATCATTTCTCCTCAGCAGTCTAATAATATCAGTGGAAAAAAATATTGCCACCTCAAATCTCTTCTTCTCAGGAACATGTCCCTTTTTACCTAAAAAAATCTCTATGCAAAGCAGCTAACAGATCTCCAGAATAACCTGCTTGTTGGAGGGGAAAAAAATGGTAACAGGATAGGGGCCACATAACTTAAAAGTATGCTGTAGTTGCACACTAGACCAGGTAGCTATTTAATCTAATCCCTCTGACATCTTCTAGCCATGTTTAGTACAAGGTTCTTTCAAGTTAAAGATGATACTCAGTATCACTGGTCACTCTCATTGCAATATGCTGTTCGTTCTTGCTAACACAAATCTTAAAAGCAGGCTAAGAAGCAAAAGTGCGTGCTACTGAGAATAAGCTTTAGAATGATGACTGAATTAAGACATGCAATACAAACAACTTTGTTTCCCAGAATACATATAGGAGGAACCGCAATGGAAAATTTGAGAAACGGAAAAGATACAAGGCTCTAGGATTCCATTATGGACTTCATTAAGTGTGTGTGATTTCCCTAAAAAACATGAATCCTAAAACAGAAAAAAACCCATAGGAAAAGTAGGAAAAGCAATGGAGTAAGAAAAGAGTTCAGGTAGCAAACACTGGGATATTGAATTGCCTTATTTTAGTCATGCTTAGTGGCATACATATGATCCTATTTCTAACAATCTTGAAAAGAACATTCCCTTTAAAGGAGCTACAAATCAGTTCTCTGCTTTGTTTTTATAACCAGTATCTTTTTCTCTTCATCTCTTTTAAGCCCCACTTACCTGTTTGCAAGTGATCTACAGTAATAGTAACAAGTCAACAAGGAGCACATAAACTGGAACAGAACAAAACCATATTAAGATATTCATGAAGAAAAAGGAAAGGTGTGTTTTCATTATCCTTCCTCCTTGAAGGTGTAATACACTTACATTATTTTTGCCCTATACTTATCCTCCGAGGAGCCACAGAAGTTTATGAACATGACAGAAATGATGTCTTGCGAAATCCTTCAAGGCAACTAATAACTACTAACTGGGAAATCCGATGCTTCCAAAGTCTTGTGATCAAAAAAAAAAAACATATATATTTCTCAGATCATACAGAGAAGTCAGAAAGTTCCAAATTGGAAGCAATCTTCAAATGAGCATACATGTCTTTACACAGTACTGTAAATATAAAAGTGTGCCCCACATGAGCTTTCTGTGGTACATTTATCATTCCTTCATAGGTACACCAACTCAGACAATGGCTGTTATACTCTTAAGAACAAAAACCTGGAACAAGATTTTTAATTTCATCCAGTCAAATGTCATTAATAAACAAATCAAGACCTGCAAAAAGTGTTTACTGAAAAATGGCACTTAAAAATTTACATAATCAAGTCTTATATTCCATCTATCCTAGCTTGCCAAGCCCAGCAGAAGATCGGCAGTGAACTGCCTGCAGTCATGCGAGCTCACAACAAAGCCAAAACACTGCAGCTGACTCTTTGTGCTACTTGACATACAAGAGATGCCTTGCCAAAACTTAGTATGCTTACATGGTATATTCATTTTTAAACAGTGGATACTAAGACACATACATTGTCACATTTCCTGAAGGCTCTACTAGGAGAAAAAAGCTTTTAGTGTCTCTGCTGAAGATCACTCTGTGCAATTATTCAGTGGCAGCCTTAATCATTCCAGTCAATAAGTCGTGTAAAACACTTCCCCATCCCTGCCAGCACCATACAGTTCTGGGGGTATGTTAGCCAACTGCTAGTTACTGTAGCCTCTGTTTCAGCTTTCTTTTGCAGTGGGAGAAGCACTTCACTCACAAAAGCCAGCAGCCTAACCAGAAGCACGAGCCAACTTTAGCCCAACTTCAGTTATCCGCCATAAAAAGGAAAGCTTATTTTCCTGCTTTGAAAGCATAAGTAAAATTCACCAGGTGGACGTTAAAAAAACAAAAGCTGTTTTCTTTGTGCCCTATGGGCAAAATTACAAACAGCTTTAGATAAGGCTTGAACTGTAACAGTAAGTAGTAATAAATTTATGAAGAGTCTATCTGCTCTGCTTTCATCCTCCTGGAATAGTTACTACCGAAACATCAATAAAATACAGTAGATATAGACTGCAATTAGATATCTATGGCTCAGCAAGAAAGGTTTAGAGAACATACACTGGTTTTTCTCCTTCGATGACTAGCTTCTTTCACCCCTAGCCACTTCACAGAAACTCTGTCTTTCCACGTATGCATTCTAGTTTTCATCATAAAAAGAAAATTCCTCACAATACAACCGAATTCAGCAGCAGATCTGGCCCTTCTTCCACCTCAGTCCCCACCATCATTACTTGCCGAGTTTGCATGTCATGCTTTCATCCTCTCCCTTTCACTTATTTTCCCCACACACACTTGCGTTTCTTGTCTTCTTTGCCATCCACCCAGCCCCATGTTCCCTCCCCTCCACCAATGTTGTTATCTGAACACAAGTACATGCCTCCCAAGTAAATACAGAGCAGCAACAACATTTGAGGGTTCCCCAGGCTCAGCTCACCACTCCACCAGCACAGCAACCTCACCAAAGGTTACGCCAAGGGCAACATCTACAACAGGAAAAACAAACAAAAAGCCTCAAATCACATCACCCCCACAACACCAACACCACACTGCTTAAGCCCTACAAGCCCTTCCACCTCACAGCTGTCACTCATAACAGAGACCTCTGATAGCAGGAGAGCTGCCAAATCAGTGGATTTGGGGGCAGAGGAGGAAGGTGCCCATAAACAGCACAAGCACATGCACACTTGGCATCAGGCTGGCTGGCCCAAAACCTCCCCTCACCTCTGCCCCAATACTGATCCTGCAGCACAATAAGGCACAACTCCTTCAAGTGGCCGTGACAGAGCATTCTGTCACATTCAGTTTGTCATGCAGTGAGCGGGTACTCATGCTGTGGAGTTATGAGGGAGGCACCAATGTCACAGAATCATAGAATGGTTTGGGTTGGCAGGGACCTTAAAGATCATCTAATTCCAACCCTCCTGCCATGGACAGGGACACCTTCCACTAGACCAGATTGCTCAGAGCCCCATTCAACCCAGTCTTGAACATTTCCAGGGAGGAGGCATCTAACACCTCTCTGGGCAACCTGTTCCAGTGTTTCTTCACCCTCATAATAAAGGATTTCTTCTTATATCTAATCTAAATACACCCTCTTTCAGTTTAAAGCCACTACCCCTTGCTCTATCACTACATGCCCTTGCAAAAAGTCCCTCTCCAGCTTTCTTGTAGGTCCCCTTCAGGTACTGGAAGGCTCGTATGTGGTATCCCCAAAGTCTTGTCTTCTGAAGGCTGAATAACCCCAACTCTCTCAGCCTTTCCTCATAGGAGAGGTGTTCCAGCCCTCTGATAATTTTCGTGGCCCTCCTCTGGACCCCCTCCAACAGGTCCATCTCTTTGCTATGCTGAGGGCTCCAGAGCTGGATGCAGTACTCCAGGCAGGTTCTCACCAGAGCAGAGAGTCAAAATGACCTCCGTCAGTCTGCTGGCCACACTTCTTTTGATTCAGCCCAGGATACGGTTGGCTTTCCGGGCTTCAATCACACATAACTGGCTCATGCCCATTTTTATGCCCACCAGTATCCCCAAGTCCTTCTCAGCAGGGCTGCTCTCAATCCGTCCATCTCCCACTCTCATTGATTCTGGGGATTGCTCTGACCCAGATGTAGGACCTTGCACTTGGCCCTCTTGAGCCTCATGAGGTTCACATGGACTCACTGCTGAAGCCTGTAAAGGTCCCTCTGGGTGGCATCCTTTTGCTCTAGAGTATCAACAACACTACTCAGCTAGATGTCATAGAATCATAGAATCATCCACAAACTTGCTGAGGGTGCGCTCAATCCCACTGTCCATGTCCCCAACAAAGATTGTAAAGGTACAGACCAGTCCCCCAGCTACGAGGGAAAGAGGCATTCAAATATAGATGTATAAATTTCTGCAGAGGGGAGAGCAGCGGTCCAGGAGGGAGAATGGCAGAATATGCTACTCAAAAAAAGAAAAAGAACATGCGATCAGCATGGTTGATCAGAAGATTAAGCTGCTGGGAATAATGGCTGAATTCCTAGGGCTGCTGGCCATGCTAATGCATCATTCCTGGTATCTGCGGGCTCATCTCCAGGTTTTGATAGTCCCTAGCATTTGCTCCATGGAAAGAGGTAAAAAGCTCAAATCAGAGACATCTGCTACAATCATTGAGTACCTTGTTTACTAAATCCAACAAGAGGAAAAGCCTGCAGTAGCTCAGCTGTTCTTTTTCTGTTATAATTGGGAAATAGTATTTGATTTCACGGGACACAAAGAAAACAAGGGCAGAGTGAGACATCAAAATGTAAACCTCCAATAAGAGCTGAGTTCAGGAAGTTTTGTTTTCTTTTTCCCACAGGGCAGGTTACAAGGTGGGAAACAAGCACAATAACATGTGAATTTCAGTTCTTGAAGAAAAGCAAACCAACAACTATTGAATTGATATGTTTACATCTGACCTGAGAAGTTGGTGGTATTTTTGGTCTTATTTTTCCTAAGTTCAGTTAGCCTTGAGCATCTTGCAATATGCAATTATGACAGAAAACCCCCAAATTCTCTAATTTGGAACCAACATTTTCCCCCCACCTTCCTGCTGTACTCTGTCATACCGAAATGAAACAAATACAAAATCAGCTCAATGGTTTAGTACCGTGTGTAAAATGAAAAGGTAAAGTATTAGGCTATGCTAAAGATCCAGAACAAGATTATATAAGAAACTTTTGCTGGCCTGAATAGTTTGGACAATATTTCTGTGACACCTAGAGCCCTATTGGGAGCATTCACAAATAAGCTTTTACCAGTATATTCTTCCCTTACTGTTTCTCAGAAGATGTAATGATTTTTTTCTGTGTTTTTTGTTTGTTTGTATGGTTTTCTCCCCTGTGTCTTAATACTCATACAGAACTTTAAATAGAAACAGATCATCTCTTTAAAATTTGTCTGATGGGAAACATGGAATGAATTAAAACTAAAACACAAGGACAATGAATTGTCAGGAGAATGGAGGAGAACTCATGAATGTACACACACACCTGAAGCTCAAGTTTTTTGTTGGGGGTAAGTTCTTTACCTGAATCTAAGAGAAAGGACATGCTGTCCCTCCAGATGTTCAATTAAACATCACACACTAAGGCAGGAAATTTGGATAGAAGGTGATCTCTCTCAGAACAACTGAGTCCAGATGATGAGGAACCTTTGCTTCTCTTGATGGAACAAAAGAAACCCTAAGGGACAGTTTTAAAAGTTTTTAGGAATTTCAATATAGTCTAGATTACAGGAGCCAAAATAAATATGCAGTCCAAAAAAGACCACAGCTCTTTCTGCATTGTTATACAAAAAGCTCCTGACACCCTAGCTCCTTCTGGGGCTGAACTACCCAGCAGATCATTGAAAAGATCTAGGTTAAAATAATATCCATGAGCAACAGACATTATTTCCTGTGTTGGGGGGAAGCAAGAGGAGGTATAAAAGTGCTAAAACTCTCAAACCAGATCATTTAAGTGAAAGTTCTCTCTGAACAGCACCCGCAGATACATTACAAATACAAATGACACCATATCCACCTTCAAAACCAGTTCTGTATTTTTATTAAAACAAAACAAAACAAAACAACTCAGCATTGCAGCAGTCAATGTCATTCTGAAACAGAACAGAAGAACAAGAACAATGGCTGCCAAAAACATGTATCTTGCAATTACATCTTAAGTTGCCTAGGAACTCTAAATATTCAAAAAACATCTACGGATACTGTTGTTCCAGATGGTAGTTAGACTCCAGACAGCTTTCAGCTGAAGTGTACTCCTCTTTATGAAATAAGAAAAAAAGCTTAAACATGAAAAATATCCAAAATCAGGCAATGGGACAGCCTTCTCAGTTTTAACTTCTTTAAACTGAATTTGGATGGTTTCTCCCCACTTTCCCTATGAATTGGGAATAAGGTGCTTCTCATATATGACTGCAAAAAATTAAATGTGCATTTCCAACACCTGCTGGGAGGGAATGTTACACTCAAAATCTCATTATGGGCAAAAGGAGCACACCATATATGTGGAGCCGAGAATTTATTATCAGTCCAGTTAATGTTTTGGCATTCTATTAGAACAAATTATCTGATACAGAAAAATAAGGACTAAAATACTTATACGTATGTTTATGTATATCTATATTAAAAAAGACTGTCCTAGTCCCTCCTTTCTATGTTAAGACCACGCTCCTGAAATCCATCTGGGGCTCATGGTCACCAGTTTCAGTGTTCCCCAGACAGAGAAGTGGGGGTTGTCACAGACATTCATCACTGTCCTCAGGTCTCACTGGAAGGAGTGTGATCCTGGTTGTGAGGTCCCTTCTGTCTCAGTGTCAGGGTCCACTTGGATTTCTTTGCATATATTTACATAATATGGCATGGTCCCTGCCCCCTGCTTCCAGAGTTCCTGCAGCCCACCAATGTCCCTGGGGTCTCTTTGTCCAGCAGGGACTGCCTGGGACTGTCAGCCCCTTCTCCAGAGGCACTCACAGAGCTGGAGCTCAGACAGGCTGGGCAACGGGCCCTTGGCCATGGGGCACCTGGCAAACCCAGCTCAGCCCCACTCACGCCAAGGGCAGCCCAGTCACCCCCTGGGACACGACACAGCTAGATATTTGCCCCAAGCAGTGGCAATACCATATTTACTGGGCTATAGAACATGAGCCTCCTGAAGCTCCACCTATGTTGAGATGGAGTCATTTTGCTCATATTGCCTCTACCTATCTGTATAAGGCTAATAACCTTCTGTTCTTTGGGTGCAGGATATCAGGGAAGAGAATTATGTCTGGGATTAGAGAGATTCATACCATTTGATGTGGCAGGAAACATACATACTTTTTTTTTGTTGTTTGTTTTCTCTGGATTATTTTGTAACAATGTTGAAAAGCAGCAGGAAAGAAGACAGAGAAAAGGAACGCATAAGCAGAATTCTGAAAAACGCCAGAGCACAGGAGAAGAAAGCATGGAACATAGGTACTGAATAAAATCAGTTTAATGTGTTCTTGCTCTTTTAGATTACATGTAGCTACCAGCTTTAATAGATTTATTCTAGAGCTGTTCTCCAGTATGATTCATCTGCTAAATAAAGAGACTGACAGTATTTGAAATTTGTGCTTATAGACATGACAGGCTGGGGAGCTGTAATTCATATTTCACTGTCTGAAGGAGTTTCAGTGTCTGCTTGCCAGACTTTAAGGTTGCTCATGATTATCGGTCTCTCAATTTCACCTTAGTTCAGTAAGAGACTTAATCAGGATAAGTCCCGTTGGCTTCAGTGGGATTTACTGCTTAAATAAGGCAGATGCTTAATACTCTAATTCAGCAAGGTATTTAATCATTAGAGCCCACCTGTCAAAATAGTATCCCTAATGGGAACAGTGATTAAGTACTTATTTAAACTATTAAATATATATTTAATTTTAAATTCATTATTTTAATACTGTGATGAATAGAAAGGAACATAAGCACATGCTTAAACTCACATGCTACATGCTTTGTTGATGTCATATTCTTTGAAATATTAAATTAACAAGCTAGTAGATGGATTTGCAAACTCTTTTATCCTTTTTCCTGATAGTCTTGTCATGAAATGTGTTTTATATATACGTACATACACAGAAGCCTCAGTTAAAGGCAAAAAAAATCCTACACTTTTACTTATTGGTAATAGAAGGGGTATTTGATTAGCATTTTGGCAGAGAAGAAGAAGAGCCCTTTATGTTGTTACAAAGGTGTTCATAAAATAGATGAAAATGAAAGCTTGGAACGACTATAAAATGTTATTACCATGATGAACTTACTTGAACAGATATGAAAGTCAGCTCAAAGTTATCAAAACTTTGAAGAACTGCAGCACTGCACAAATATCTATTTTTAATTGAAGTGGTATATAGGGAAAGAAAAATTCAATTCACTCAGTATTTATCATGGCCCTGACAATCAAATTTTAGAATACTTGCTCACTTGAAATACCTTAGTTTTGGAATCACTATACAGAGATGAAGACTGATCAACAGGCTTCTGAGCATCCATACTTCCTCCTGCTTTGTTTGCTAGTAAATATATCACCGATATCACTGCGTGTAAGCTTAAGTTTTTGATAAGTTTATATATTATATTCTATTATGTATTTATTAGGTAACATAGAAACATTCCAGCATAAGAAAGGATACAAGAGTATTCTTAGCCATATTTTAGGTGCCTTCCTGAATAGTGGCTTGAGCAGTTTCCTAAATGGAGATAATCTCCCGAACTGGACGAAAGGCCAGAAGGACTTGCTTCAATAAATATAAGCCACCATTCAGCGGAAGTAGCAATATAATGATTTGGAATCAAATAACCTGAGAGTGTGTTTACTTTGTTCAGAGATATACTGCTGCCACATTTGAGCTCAAGGAATATAAACTAGCTAGTTTCGAAGTAAGCAAGGTACAGGGCTAGAAGAAGGGTCTATGGGGCATGTTAGTTAGGGAGTAGCTATTTGTTCTTTAAAAGCTCCTTTTATATCTACTTTGTTAAGACTGCTCAGCAGTGTGTGGTCTGCAGGAGCAAAGATATTTTTTCATTTTCCTTTTGTGTCTTACAAAAAAAAATTACTCAAGATGCAATTTGAAAATGAGAACTATTTTTTAAAACTACTTAAGCAGAAATTTACATAAATGAGATTTTTAAGATGCAAATGATGAGCAAAGGAACATCAAAATATAATCTCTCTTCTTCATGCCAGGCCCGATGGAGTGTATCTACTGTAGTGGCACAAGTTAACTATATCTGTGTATTACAATATAACATGACAGCAATAGTACTTGTTACACTGCATCATGAAATTACCATAATTTCTAATAAAATTCCTGCTGGGATGCCATACCTCACTAGCATCAGGATTTGTATCAGCACCTTCCTTGATTTCTTCCAAAAATGGACATGAACTCCTTTTCATGCAAAACCACGTACAGTTTAAAATTTAAAAAGTGGCCACTTCACAAACTTTTATACTTGAATCCCAATGAATAATAAAGTATGAATGAAGACACAGCAATAAAATTCACAGTTACACCTTGTCAAAACTGGGTGAAGCTCTTTATAAGTGGACTTTTTTTTGAGGTATGTGTAAACAGTATCTAATACAATAGAGCCGTGTAATATAGCTTACCTATCCTCCATGCACTACCAGAGCACAAACATATGCCAACAGTAAAAGTTATTAATTTTTGACTCTAGCATCAAAATCTTGCTCCTTTGAAGACTTTAAGGACTGAATTCAAGAAGCAAGCATGAGTTTAAAACTATCATCATAAGCACAAGAAGGAAAAAAAGGACACTTCTAAACTAATATAAATCTCAGTTTTTGTTGAAAAGGAAAGCTAAATCCTTCCAGGAGAAGACCAAATTTGGTTTTGCTTATTCATACCAATGAATACTGATGGATATAATTCTTAGTCAGTTTGTAATTTATGCCTCAACCTGTAGACAGTTGTCAATTTAAAGCTCTAAATATGAAGTCAACAAAGAAGGAAGTCTTCTATATATTTTCAAAGATGTGCAGATGTTTTTATATTTTGACAACTAATAAATTTTTTGAGTAGCAAGCACACTTGCACTTCACCTCTGTCAAAATCAAAGTAGACACTAGCAGGACAGAAGCCATGACCATTGAAGTACTGTTTTCTGTGGCTGTCCATATTATCTGCAGAAGCATTGTTGCAATAAGTTATCTCATGTACAACTGAGATGCTCCTGAAAAGCTATGTCTGAATTATTCTGGGAAGTTCAGCACTAAGATGTTGTTGGCACAGACTGTTTTGGAAGATGACTATTGTTTACTTTGCCACTAGATTAGTGCAATTTTCTTTTACTTTCTTATTCCTGTATTTAATTTTCTGGCAAATGTTACAATAGCTCCATTAAAATTAAATTTCTGAATTTTCAAGAACAGAGCTCCGAAACCAGATGCTTTTCTGTTCCGGTTTCTCAGAATATTTTTCAAATCTGGTTATGTCATGTCTAGTTTTGTTTTAAAACCACATTAAAGTTTCTTGTAACTTGAATATTTTGCAATGGCTTCTTATTATTGTATTTATAATAATATAGTTTCTATTCATGGAAAAGAAAGTGAAACAAACCTCTTCAAAACTTTATCTTTGATTTCTGTCTTGTCTAAGGGTTTAAGCTTCATAATTTTTCAGATATCTTTTGATTCTTCAGAAGAAAATCAGCAGATATTTTTTCCAGTTGTATAGACAGGAAAAAGAAATAAGTGGAAAATACAGCTAACAAGCAGGCATGTGAAGGCGTTCACATGAGCCAGACATGCCGTGAAGAATATGAATGGTATCCTGGGCTGCATTAGGCAAAGCACTGCCAGCAGGTCGAGGGAGGTGATCCTTCCCCTTTACTCAGCACTGGTGAGGCCACACTCAGAGCAATGTGTCCAGTTCTGGGCTCCCCACTGCAAGAGACACACGGACATACTGGAGAGAGTGCAGTGAAGGGCCACAAAGGTGATTAAGAAGCTGGAGCCATCTGTCCCAGGATGAAAGACTGAGGGATCTGAGACTGGTCAGCCTGGAGAAGAGAAGGTTAAGGGGTATCATCAATGTATACAAATACATGAAGAAAGGCTGCAAAGAGGACAGAGACAGACTCTTTTCAGTGGTGTTCAGTGACAGGACAAGAGGCAATGGGCAGAAACTGAAACACAGGAGGCTCTGTCTGAAACATAGGGAAACACTTCCTTCACTGTGAGGGTGACCAAGCAGTGACAAATGTTGCCCAGAGAGATTGTGGAGTCTCCCTCCTTGAAGATATTCAAAAGCCATCTGGACATGGTTCTGGGTGTGGTGGCTCTAGGTGCCCCTGCTTGACCAGGGAGGCTGGATCAGATGACCTCCGGAGGTGTCTTTCAATCTCAACTATTCTGTAAATGGGCTTTTTATTATTTTATAGATAATGCTCAATCATTTGGAGGTGCACAATTTTTCAACAACATCCTGTATCCTCTTAGAATAATATCTTTTTTTAAAAGGTGAAAAGCTAAAAACTTACATCAATATCTGCAGATGGATTGTTCAGAAGCACAGTTTCTGTGCTAAGCTATTTTACACAGCAGAACAACACAAAATTATAAACTGCTGGAAGGGCTCTGAATTTCAGAATTTCATTAACATTAGGAGTTGATGAGTTGATACGCAGTGCTTAACTTATTACTAAGATCAGTGAAACACACGAGATGAACCACTCCAACAGGTGTATATGTAAAAAGAAAAAGAAAACATGTCTGTGAAAGGAACTAAATGGAATTCCTTAACAAAATGCAATGAACTGCAAAATTCCTTTTTTCAGGTTTTCAGCCTAAGGAAATTTGTCATTATAAGCTTTTGCAGGATAGGAGGAAGATGCTGTATATACTAGCATTAGTTCGATGACATTCAAAATTCTGAATTCCTGTTATTCTACCAAACTTTTTAAATATTATAGTATGGGATTGTTTAGCCTGAAGAAGAGAAGGTTGCGAGGGGACCTTCTAAATGCCTACCAATATCTTAAGGGCGGGTGTCAAGAGGATGGGGCCAGATTCTTTTCAGTGGTGTCCAGTGACAGGACAAGGGGCAATGGGCACAAACTGAAGCACAGGATGTTCCATCTGAACATGAGGAAGAACTTCACTCTGAGGGCGACAGAGCACTGGAACAGGCTGCCCAGGGAGGTTGTGGTGTCTCCTTCTCTGGAGATATTCAAGACCCACCTGGACAGGGTCCTGTACAGCCTGTTCTATGTGACCCTGCTTTGGCAGGGGGGTTGGACTAGATGATCCCCAGAGGTCCCTTTCAACCCCTACCGTTATGTGATTCTGTGATTCTGTGACTATCAGTAATGTGAGGCCTCTCATCTTTTTCTGCCTATTCCACCTATTCAGCTTACTATCACTAGCTTTACACCTCCTCCCCACTAAATGTAGTGGAAATTAGGAAATTATTGTTTTCGTATATTGTGTGGTTTTTTGTTTGTTTTGTTCTAATTCCCCTTTCAGTCAGGAAATTGTCCATAATTATACAGGTTTCTTCTAAGACAGTTTGTATCACAAGCTATGATTTCCTTCAGCTTTCAGAGTACAAGCAAGGTTCAGATATAGACAAATTTCTGGATGTTTTCATTATTGGTCATTCACCTTGAGACAGTGTACATTATGGAAACAAGAATATCCATGCTTATCTTTAACTACAGCGTGAGTTGTATTCTCTAACAGCAAAATGTTTTAAAACTGTGTGACAGACAGGATAAGAATCTAAATGCTCTGTTATTCTGTCTTGCTAATCAAAATGGTTTTTTTATTCAGACCTAACATTTTGCTATCCTAGCACTAGGGGCACTGGGCCATCAAATGAACATATGTGTATGTATGACCACATAAACATACATACTCCAACAGACGTGCTTTGTAGAACAGTCCTAGTAACATGCTAAAATAGAGGGTAATTACTAAGCCTTGAGTAAAATCTGAAGTCAGACAACTAGCAGACTATTCCATGCAGAAATCATTTCAGGTACATCTCTGCTGACCTTAGGGCTTAGGCCTTTGCTCAGATACAAGCTTTTAGTTCACCTCCTTTAAGAATATACACATAGTCAGTTACTGCACATTTCCAGAAGAAGTCTATTCGTCTCTGCTGTCCTGCTTTGAGTCCATGACTAGTTGTGCAGACTTATTTTTAACCTTGGCAGATATTTATTTTTCACCATTAACTTTAGCGGAATAAACTATTGCTTATCAAAAATGACTGTGGAGGGAAGAGGGAAGGAAGGGAGAGGGAGAAGGCATCTAAAATTTTATCTGCTGCACAGAGCCAAAAGATATTATACCCTTATTTAAATGGGAATGTGATAGAGAGCCTGTGTATGGTACATGACTTGTCTTCCCCAATCAGCATTCCTCAGTTTGACACTAATATATCCTAACAAGGACAGACAGAAGTTGTGTAAAAATAGATAGATTTGGCAAAGGGCTGCAGTTGTCAATAAAATCTTCTAAGTGACTCAAGGTTACTGTGTCAAATAACACACTTCAGCTAGTGTAGAACTTGAAATTAACATGGAGAAGATGCTTTTTCAGAGCCCCTTCCTTGTCTGCATTTAAAGACAGGTTCCAAACAGCTTTCAAACTGGATGTTATGAAATCGAAATACCAAAGTATCACATTTGCATCACATATTTCTACCTGTAGACAGAATAAATGTGAAGATTCAGAGAAATCATGCTTCTTTCAAAGCTAATGTGAATATCTGCTGTGCCACACAGGCATGACCTCAAAATGTATATCTACTCCACCACTATCAAAAATGAATGAATGAAACAGGTTAAAAATATAAACAAGGGATACTGAATGCCAGGGGTAAAATAAAAATGTTCCCACATTTTAGTCTGAAGGCATGAGAAAGATACAAGTAGATGGTAGAAATTTCAGTAATATATTACTTTTAATTACACATTAACATCAGAGGCCACAGCTGGAATTTGGCTACAGTTGTTCACATGACAGACTTGGATTAAAATTTGAGATGAAGAAGAAACTGGTTAGTTCAAATAAGCTACAGGTAGAGGAAAGAACAAGAGAAGGTAAGAGCTGAAAATAAAAACTGTAGCATAGAAGAACACAGGCAATTGGTGTATAAACTGAGTAAAGCATTTCTGTCTTAGTATATGAAGTAAATATTATGTGAAAGTCAAAATTATTTATAAGGATTTTGACTAGTAAAACAACCATCATTAGGAGTCATTTCTCATAGTTATTCTGGTTACTATGGCCACACGGAAAGCTGAGACCTGTAAAACCAACAGAGTATGTCACTACTGCAAGCATATTCTTGTCTATACTTCTTTGGTCTAAGCAACTATATATATGTGATTACTTTTTAGATTTAATCAATAAAGTCAAAATATGAGCAGATACAGAGCTACTAGAAAGGCTTAGGTGAATGACTCGGGGTGGGGGCGGTGGGTGACACCTGTATGCTATTGATAAATTCTACTGCATCTATTGGCATCTTGGAACACTGAAAAAAAACATGCAAATATCTGAAAATAAAGGTGAGTTTTGAATTATACCTGTTAACGGTTGGCAAATAAGCCCAGGTTATCACTATTCCATTAAAGAACAACATCATCCACATTTGGAGGAAAGAAGTACTGTATCTCTGTGATATATTTGCGAAAATATGTAACAGGATTCAGGAACCTAGGATATAGGAGAAGTGTTATGAGTTAATTCCTCCAGAGAGATTTGGTGTAGTTAGCAGCAGCTGTTTCATCAAAACAGACATTTTAGAAACTATGAAAAATAATAAGTATTTGTAGTAATTTAGCAACCTAATAAGAAACTCAACAGTTAAAATAAAGCTTTTTTGAAATATAAAAATCACATGTACAGAGATCTTTAAAAATAATCTCCTGTGTTGTTGTATTTTTCTCCCTAAAAAGCTGTTATTTCTAATTAATTACAGAAAAGAAACCAGTAAAAAACCCCCTGCTCTTATCTTGAAAGCAAGGAAAACTCCAGTTAAGAAAGTCTATTCAAATTAATTTTTTCTGCTTATTAATTTAGATGATGTTTTGCAAAATGTCTATGGGCTAAAAAAGGAAAAAAAAATATTTGGTACGTTACAAGAAGCTTTAAAAACATGTTCTGTTTGTACTACCCAGCCCAGCTCATCAGATACTTGTAAATTGTTGGCAAACACTTCATTTCAGAGCAAGATATGTTAGCACAAACTATTAATCTGATATCTTTGAACAATAAATAGATGTTCTTTATATTGTACCCCTGAACAATTCAAAAGACAAAAGGGAAAACAATCATCAAATAAACTATTCATTAGTAATTAGTCACCAAGTTCTAAGAGTAGAGGGTCTATATATATGTCTATATCTAGTTTATAAGTGCACTGAAATTTTGAAAGTGTCTCTGGAAACTCGTGAAATTAAAAGATGAGTTTACATATTTTACAAATTGGTGGGGAACTTTAAGCCACATAGCTGAAGTCACTTGGCCTAGGGTTACTTAAATACATGTATATTTCCCTTATAACACAGGCTCTATTCTGGTATTTTTCTTTCTGGAAGTTAACATTGGCTAAATTATCCTGCTAAAAAAAAATGGAGACGGAGAGCAAGACACACAAAAGCTCGTTTCTGCATTCTTTTATTTCAGTGAAATTTGAATATGCCATTGGGAAAATGGGATAGAAGAGCTAGACTGTGAATAATATTTGCACTGAATTTCAGACTATATATTAAATATTCTGGAATTATCTTAAACCAAACCTAGAGAGGAAAACTTCACTATTAAGGTGCTGTACAATCACAAAGTTTCATTTAATCTTCCCCATACTGCAGATTAAAATTTATAAAAGTTCATTAGTAGCCAGCAAAGTCTTAGAGTGTGCCAAATTATTGCTGTGTGACCTCTGTGATGTGACTGCTGGTCGGGACTTTAAGTGAGAGCAAAGAGAAAAACTATATAATTGTGTATGTGTAGACATAGACATACATATATGTACATCCAGGCACACACATGCATGTGTGTGTATATATATATATATGTATACGCACACATAGTTTCTCAAGTCTTTCTTCCTGATGAACTACTGCTCAGCTGAGCGAAAAAAAGACCTAACATCAGGGTATATGGTCAGTACTGACTGCCTGGTGATATGGTCAGCACTGACTGCCTGCTGGAGCAAGTGCACAGTAGGACAAATAATGCTAAACAAAGCAGGAATCAACAAAAATTTTCAAACCAAAAAGGAAAAGAATAGGTTATGCAAGTAAAACATTAAACGTAAGCCAATTTCAAAATTATTTAAATGGAAGTGTTCACACAACAAATTTGGAATCTAGAAATTTTAATTGACAATACAGTCCCGGCAACATGTACTATGATTTAATAACATTACTGGATTTCTCTCCATGCAGTTCTTGGAGAATTCATTTTCTTCCAGTAGATCAAAACCACTTAATAGAAAAATCATCCTCCTTCACATATGATAAAACACTTAATTGTCTTTATGGATCTCTCTACCTATAGAGAAAACAGTTTGATGCTTCTGAATTCAAGCTGTATTTTTTTTTTTTAATTGTTTTTCTCTCCCTACTTGTGTTTTATCAGATATCCACTTTAGGATTTCATGGAGTGCCAATAGACATATACAGATTTAAAAAAAAAAATTATTAAATTCTATTTTTTCCCCTTGGAGACCAGGGGTTCCAGTTTTTTATGGACCTAGTACAATTATATGGTTGCCATCAACATGATTAAAATATGAGAAAATCTAATTAGAAAGTGAAGCCTGATCATCTCATCTTTAAAAAAATGTATGGAAGCATTTCTGTACAGTTGAGTTTGCACTGAATTTTAGAGATGATTGACTTTGAAAATATTATTTTTCTAGAAGTATGCAAAGATGAAGTAATTTTCAGAGAGAGTGCTACCTGGAAAATAGAATATTTATGCCGTGACGGTAAAAAAATACTATAAAGTCCCTGTAGATTATCCTGCTATTCTCTTGTCCACCTTTATGAATCAGGATCCATGCCATCTTACCTAAGGGTCCCACCAGAAAGTCAGACTGGTCAGTGAGCACAGGCACTTGGCATGTGTTTATATAACAAATAAATATGTCTTCATAAGTATATATACAATAAAGATTTCTCCAGAATGGAAATGTTCCTGGAAATATTTAAAGCATTAAGCTTTAGGCTGCCCACTAAGAACTTGCTCTTCGGAAAATAAGTATCCTGACGACATCTGAGTATATGAGTTCACAGCTCCTCCTCACAATGGCAGCACTGATTTACACTCCTGCCTCTTCCCCTAACAGTACCCTTGCCTGCTCCTTCCTTGTACCTCTCTGCAGTACCTTATCACCGTGGGGGAGCCATGCAGGCAGTCTTTTTACCCCTTACCTTTCTTCATGAGGGGAAGAACTAAAAAGGGCTGTTCAGAGAGAAGATGGAACTTAGTTTTATAACATGTGAAAAAGATTCATAGAAACATACCCAGAAACTGCACACCCAAAAGTACACAGAAATGCCCTTCCATGTTCAAATTTTTTAGTTCAGTTGACTTAGTATCTGCAGACTTAATTAATTCCAAAGACATACATATAAACATAGAAGTATAAATGACTTTAGCACGCAGTTTCTTTTGCAGTTGGAAAGAGACTTGAACTTCATCTGGATAATGAACAGAATCAAGTCACAGCAATTATTTACTCTTATTTCTTCTGTACCACAGTTTGTATTACAACAAATACAAAATATTAGTTATTCATACAGAAGAAAATAGAGAGGTGCCGTTGTTTAACCTCTTCTGGCAACTAAACACCAGACAGCCACTTGTTCATTCTCCCGCAGTGGGATGGGGAGAGAATCAGAATGGTAAAAGTGAGAAAACACACAGGTTGAGATAACAGTAGTTTAATAGGCAAAGAAAACACTGCACAAGCAAGCAAAGCAAAATAAGGAATTCATTCACTACTTCCCACCGGCAGGCAGGTGTTCAGCCATCTGCAGGAGAGCAGGGCTCCATCAAGCATAACAGTTACTTGGGAAGACAAATGCCACCACTCTGAATGATCCCTCCTTCCTTCTTCTTTCCCCAGCTGGTTATTGCTGAGTATGACGTCATATGGTGTGGGATATCCCTTTGGTCAGTTGGGGTCAGCTGTCCCAGATGTGTCTCCTCCCAGCTTCTTGTGCACCCCCAACCCACCCACTGGTGGGGTGAGAAGTAGAAAAGGCCTTGACTCTGTATAAGCACTGCTCAGCAATAATGAAAACATTCCTGTGTTATCAAAATGTTTTCAGTACAAATCCAAAACATAGCCCCATGCTAGCTACTGTCAAGAAAATTCCTTGTATCCCAGACAAAGCCAGCACAAGAGGGTCCAATGCCTCCTATCCAACGTAAAAAAAAATACATTGTTTAGGTTTCTGGTTTAGATTATATTAGTAAGATGTCCTATATTTCATATGTGGTTGTCAATAAAGTCCTACTATCTTAGCAAGATTATTAATTATGGAACAGCACAACAATAAACAGAATTTAAAATATTTTTTATGTTAACAGACACAAAAACTATATTAGCAATACTTTCTTAAACATAAATAGGAGTAAATAAGCAAAACAAAACACTGACTAAGAAAAAAATGGGGTCTAATTATAACTCTTATACAGTTATCAGTCATTGTATTAGCGCTACTTCATTAGTCCTAAAAAGAACTGGTATGATTTGATGGAGTATCAGCTTCCACCTCCCTAAACTCTCCATTAAATTAACAGTAACTTTGTAATCAGCTCAGTTCAGCATTTACTGTCACACCGTTATATGTGTCAATTTTACAATGCTGAAGCTTTGATTCAGCAGTTGACCTCGTTTCAGCAAAGAATATACATCTAAATGTAATAAATGTGGATGATTGTCCTGAACTATCAGTCAATGTTTGAATTGCATGCAGAATCAGACACTAGTATTAACCATTGAATGTTGATGTATGCCTCTGAAAACATCAGGGTCATACTGCTGATTCAATCACCTTACAAAGTATCTTTATATTCAGGTTCATTGACTCATTCTGAATGCTTCCTAAGTCAGCAGCAGAGTGTGGGTGTGCCTGTTAAAAAAAATACTTTAGTAAATGGAAGAGAAGGGTCAGTCAATTCAGTTTAAAACCAGCAGTAATAATGGTTATGCTCTCCCCATAAATTCAGACAGAATTGCTTTTCTTCAAATCTAAGACAAATAAATCTATTTTTGTCACTAGTTGTGAAATTCCACAGGATTTGTGTTTACTTGATCATAGACCAGATCTCAGGGAATGGCTGGGCTGCCCCTGACCTGAGTGGGGCTGAGCTGGGTTTACCAGATGCCTGATGGACAAATGCCCACTGCTCAGCCTGAGTTCCAGCTCTGTGAGTGCCACCAGAGAGGGGGTTGACTGCCCCAGGCAGTCCCTGCCAGACAAACGGACTCCAGGGCTTTTGGAGGGTTTTGGGCAGCTTTCACCCCTTCCATGGGACCAGGGGAAAGGGAGCAAGTGGGATGTGAAAACAATTAAAAAGAAATCCAAGTGTACCCCAGCAGTGAGGAGGAAGGGATCATGAAGATCACATTCATCCTGGCAAAGACACTTACTGTGAGAGTGGCTGTGACAGCCCCCACCTCTTGTCTTGGAGAAGGCTCAAACACTTGACCGTCAGACCCAGAGACGGAGTATTGGATGGGTAAGCATAACACCAAAAATTTATCTTATTTAACAATTTTAATGCCATTATTATTAATGAGGATTTTCTGTACTAATTTGGACTGTATTTGTATTGCTGGACAATAACAACTGTCATAATGTGATCAGGTCTTATGATTTCTTGTTAGGTTAGCAATAAATCCTTGCTTCTCCCTTTCTTGCATATGATGCATTCTTTCTTGTCTATGATAATAACTTGTAACTATGCACATCTTGGTTTATCTTCTTGAACTATAGTGTGATAGCTCAAATGAACTGCATGTCCTGTTGTGTTAAATTCTGCACATGGACATCAGAAGAGCTGAAATTTCAAAGTTGCAATCTTAATAGATACAGTAGGCAAGGGACAGGATAAGACACTAAGAAAACAAAAAACTGTGTTGTACTTAGTAAAATGAGGAAAAAAGAGATTAAATGAACTGCTTTATAACAAAAAAAAAAAAAAAAAAAAAAAA
>Ga0065711_1029232_pt1 | contig 37027 bp, 27 predicted proteins | sample Hoacrofraction12_FD_59098 | JGI IMG/M metagenome (GOLD analysis project Ga0065711, IMG submission 59098) | Hoatzin crop microbial communities from Cojedes, Venezuela - Epithelial fraction 12 v2 (version 2) | ecosystem: Host-associated > Birds > Digestive system > Esophagus > Crop | place...
CCGCCCTCGCCGCAGGGCCCGCTCCTGTCCCCATCCATCCACGCATGGTTTTGGAAAGCGGGCCCGCTCGTGTCCGTCCACCCTTCCACGGGCGCACACGCGGCAGTGGCGGGCGCTGGGCATCATTTCCCACGCCCGCCTTCCCGCTCTGCTCGGTGAGGGGCTGCTGCCACCACCCCACCGCCTTTCCTCCCCAAAAAAAGGAGATTTTTGTTTACTTGGGGATTTAATTTCCTATTTGTTTGTACAAAGACCCGAGGCGCTGGCCTGCTCTCCGGCAGCCCGGAGGGTCACCCGCCGTTTCACTCCCCTCGCCGCCTGTGCTGTAAGATGGCTGCTCCCCTTGCCCGCTGCCCAGGCTCCCTCTGGGCTGCCCCATTCCCTGCTGTTCGGTGGAGCCCGGAGCCGCGCTACGCATCTCTGTGTGCAGGGAACCTCTTGAGCGTTTGCACGGTTTTGGGCTGCCGGTCCCATGCAACGTGGCTGATTTAGGCTTTGTTGTCGCGTCTCCAGCGCACCTCGGTCTTGAGCGTGCCCTGGCTGGGGCGAGGTTGTTTGCTCGCATGAGCAGGAAGTGTGTGCGCAGCGTGTTCGTAACTGGGCATGGTTATCAGGCCGGGCTTTAGGTTGGACTTTGCTATTCATTCTGTAACGCTTTACAGGAAAGAGGGTGTTGCCTGATAGGAATGAAACAAGACCCTCCTGAAAACGATGAGGAGAACTTTCCACCTCCAACCTACCAGAGCTTCTGCACACAGTAGACCTCTTTGCAGAGCTGCAGCTGTGAAGCACCTGGGGAACGCTTAGTCCCGTCCACACCAAAGTTCTCCGCGCTCCCAAACCCCTAGTGAGGCTGAATGCACAAGTGTGACTGCGAGAGGGCTGCCGAAACAAAACAAGACCATCTTCACCTGTGTTTGCAATACCCTTGTATGCCTGTTTGTTCTTGCTGCCTGTTTCCGATCATTCTGCTCTACCTCCTCCTTTGGCCACCATTCAAACACGTATTTTCTTCGCTAGAAAAGATCGCTTCTGTAAACCAAGACCTGTCCCTTACGTCAAATTCAGAAAACAGGTTAGAAGATCTCTCACCCTTACTGGTCAGCTTCCGTCATGCTTGTTAAACTACTGATCCTTCATCAAACTCTAGTCCTGAAAATGTATCGCCTTGTGCCTCTTAAGCCTTGCAGCAGCGATCCTGATACGTACACATGGATGTAGCCATGGACGCAGTCACGGACACAAAGTTTACTGGCTACACAAGGCCACTGATTTTGCCGGAGCCCCAGTCCTCGTTAGCTCTGTGCTCCCTGTTGCCTGTGCTCTGTTACTAGTTGAGGATCACCGAACCGGGACCTGAATTGCAGCGCTGATAAGTTACAACAGTGACTTGCTGATTTTCATTATGGCCTTGGAAAGATTTTCCTTGTGACCGTCCAATTTGGAACTCCCCATTGCCCCTGCTATGCACTGTTAGTTACGCTGGTGAAGAGAGTAGGTGAACCCCTGCCATCCTGAGCTGCGGTGTGCGGTATTCTCAACAAGTGTCATCTCACGCTTTTTACTTCGCGTTTGGTAAGGACCGCTTCCCCTCCCATATGGTTAGACTTCCAGACAGAAGGGGCCACTGTAACCTGTTAATCTGACCCGTATACACAAGCCATAGATTTTTTTCCCAGCAACTGGATCAAAGTGAGTTTGAAAGACAACACGTCTTGTCTTAAAGACTCCAATTAATGGCAAGTGCCTTACTCCACCTACTAATCTATTCCGATGTTTAATTATCCTTGCTGCTAGGAAATTGCTTCTTTCAAGGTTGAATTTGTTTAACTTCAACACGGAGACATCAGAACTTGTTATGCCTTTGTCTACAGAACTGCACACCCAACTCATTTTCATGGATAAGTAACTATACATGGTGCTCCTATCACTTCTCCTTGCTAAACTGAGTAGATTGTTTTCTTTGAAGCCTCGCATTGTCAGATTCAGTTTCAGCCACTGCAGTGTTTTTCAGACTCTCCAGTGTTTCTAAGTGCTTTTTGACCTGCAGGCACCCACCCTGGATACGATGTCATTGTGGTCTATACACACATGCTGTGCACAGAGTGAAAATCATTGCTCAGTCGTTGTTTGGTTTTCCCCTTCTCACATACCTGAAAATGGAATTACACCATTAATTGCCTACACTGCACAAAAAACTTGTGGAGACCATTACCCGTGTTGAATCCCCAAGTCTCTTTCTGCATCTATGTTTTCCGAGAGAGCGTCGTTATCCTGCCATTCATCACCGATGTTCTTCCTTCCTCACTACACGGCCTTGCAGCAGGGTGTGCTAAAATACATTTTGTAACGCCGTGACAATTTAAGCAGATGTTTGAGATCCTGCATTCAATCTGAGCACCGTTTCTCTGAGGCTGATAAATCGCCAGCATAGATGACAGAAAGAGCAGGCCTGAAGCTGACCGCTGTGTTAGTCTACCTTCTCCTTCAAAGCCTGTTTTCTTCTCTTTTTTGTGTGTCCTAGATTCAATGGATTGTTACATGTATGTGATTATGTCATTTTTTCCCCTTGCCAGTTCCATTTTGTGTAGTTCAGCTATAAGAGCCAGACTGAGTCAAAAGCTTTCTCCAAGTATAAAGTCGAGACAAATATCTTCTTCTGTTTTTGTGCTTTCTCCATGTTTATTTATGAGATGCAGAGTAAATATGTGGTCGGATGTTTGTTTCTCAGGGAGGCATCCCATTTGACTTTCAGTGTTCAGCATGTTGTTGTTTTGAGTAGATACCACATATAATTCATTTATTGATGATGCTGCAGAAACGTTTGCCTACATTTCTTCATACCTAGATTTCTGCATAATGCATAGGCTGAAGGCATCTCTTGTTCAGGGATAAGGAGATTAGCCAGGAGATTCTCAGGGAAGGATCAAGATTGAAGTGTTAGATTAAACACATTATTATGCATGCATGTATGTGCATGAACATGAATAAACACCGATCCTAAAGAAATCCACATGCAATCACTCCTCTGACACATACTTGCTAGCTTTTGCAAAGTTTTTCTCCTGACAAACATGGATAAGCAGCTCTTGTTCAATCACTTTATTGTCTGAGCAGCAGAGGACAGAGCCAAGACGGCTGCGTAGCAGGCCCACATACAGCATGGACTGCAAGGGACCCACCTTGATGAGGACCCAGGAAGCTGTTTAGGGAAAAAAGTCTGCAAAGGTGCTGCTCACGTGCAGTGCACATTGCTGGCTGCAAACCTTAAGCAGAGGAGAAATCTTTTGGTCCCATTGCCTTAGCTACGTGAGGCCCCTTGCTGCTGGTGTGTGGTAGCCATAAGCTCTCCACAACAAAAGAGAAGGACAGGCAGGCAGATGAGGCCATGCTCAACTGCTCCGTCAGCAATACAACAGCTACTAAGGGCAGGAAGGGGACTGTCAGCTCCTTCCAAACTGCTTGCGTGAGAACCCTGGGGAAAGGGAACCACAGAGCGAGCGTCGTCCTGGAGACATCTACATGGGGATGTGCCGTCTTGTGTCTTGGCTACTCATTAAAGACACTTTTCTCAAGAGCTAGGGATGTCAGCCTCAGCGTGCTGGCCAAATTCCACGTGTTTCGGGGTGGGCACAATGCTCGTCTTCATTTCCTCTCCTCGACACTTGGTGTATTTCGCCTTGCTCTGTTAAACAGCTTGCATGTTCCAGCCAAGGGGCTTCCCCATCATGGTTGTGGCTGATGTGATCCCTACGCTCTCGAAGCTGCACGGTCGGTTTTGTGAAGTGCTTCTGAGCGTACCTGGATGGAAAATATATGCCCCTCTGTCATTCCTCTCTCCGTAGTTGAACAGAAATATGGGCAATAGCAGAGAGCTCACAAAGAACTGAGAAAAATTCAGCTTACCCATTATGTATTATGCATTAAAACCTGTCTCTATTGAGCTGTCCAAGATAAAGTCCTACTGGCATTTGATCAAAAGAGTAGGAAATTACCTTGATTTGTCCTGGCTAGAGCAGGCTGTCTCATGTAGAAAGTATTTGTGAATAAATTATTTGCAGATTGATGGGGAAAAAGTGAGAAATTTGTTTGAAGAATATTGTTCACCTGGCTATTGAGCTAACCAAATCACGAAGAAAACATATTGGTGAATGATTTATTTGAAAATCTAGTCAAAATTTGATGGGAGAAAATGGTCAAACAAACTATTTGCCACTGTTATTCAAATGCCACTAGACCTGGATATTTTTTATGCACTAATACAGCACACCCCAATACTTCAAGCCATGGCCCTAAGAAAGGTATTGAAATATGAATTAAAATCTTCAAATCTACACTCCCCTTCTCCTTGAAAGGGATCCTCCTCATCCACAGCCAAAAAGATACCTGTTAATGAGCATATAACAGGTTCTACATCTGAAGTTATTTATTTTTACTTATTATGAAGACGCTCTGGAAACTATCTTGCCTGATGTAATAGCAATGAAAACTGAGTACCTTTTACTCCTCTACTGCCTCCCTTCAGTGGATCTCTAAGCACTTTACAAATTTCAATCCGTTTAGTGCTACAGCTGTTCTGTGAGGCAGGAAGGCATAATGAAATACAGGAAAAGTAGGAAGCACACTGCATGCTACAGGTTTCTTTACATCATAAACTCTCAGACTTCATAAGCATTTTTAGATGAGACTCCTTTTAATAGAGCACATCATTTGAAGACTGAGTACGTTTTTCAAATCTGGCTGCCTGAAGTTTGGTTCCTAACTACTTAAGCCCTCATAAACAGCTGCTTTCTATTATATGCTGAGATCTTATTGAATTTGATGGAATTTTTGAGCACTAAACACATGAGGAGAAAAACCCATGTATTGTGATATTTCCGTGCATGCCTATAGATTTAGCAGCACTTCTCTAGTTGCTTGCCTGCATGATGGCCCACAGGTTAGAGCCATAATAACGAGGTTGCAGACACCTGTCCATGGCTGTGGGTTGCACATCCACGTCACTGACGCTGCATGAGCAAACCACAGGCAAAAAAGTTATCCAGCCTGTTATGCAGTAACTGAGACACCCTCCTACTTCGTGCCTCTCTGTTGCACTTCCAGCAGCTGGGCTGCAGTCCCTCTACTGCTTTTGGGTTGAAACTGTGAACGCTTGCTATCCAATGTGAGGGGCTGCACTTCAAAGCACTTGATAGGCATTAAAGATTTGGTGTTAGATGTCATGGCAGCTCCCACTACGGTATGAACTATAAGGATAAAATCAACACCCTATTCAAATTATTGGATGTTTTCCTGTCAGCTTCAGTGCAAACAGGATTTGATCTCTAGTACCAAACTGAGCATCAGCAATGAAAGAATTGGTGAATGGAAAGTACATGCTAAGGCAGTACATGACAAAATTATCCCTCAACAACTTGCTGTCTGAACTCCTAAAGATGTGAATAATTAAAGAACCAATCTGAAAGATACATATTTTTGTGTAAGGAAGACTGAATATCAAATTAAGGATCTGCTGTCAACTTAAACACAAATAAACTACAAAACCAGAAATAAATATTTGTATGATTGCTGTTGATCATTAGAGGCAGTGTAAAATCCAGATTTACTCGGCACGATTTTTGTTCTCTTTCCCACTGGCAGGTTTCCTCTCTTCAGCTAGCAAAAATCAAAAGCAGTCAATTTTGCTTTCAGGTTTTCTCTCTTTCTGCGGTGTGACTGCAAAAATCATAGGGGAGGATATTGCTCTGTTTTAAAGGAACAGTTTTCATTAGAAACAGTGAAGGAAAACAATAGAAACATTTCTGTTGACATTTGTTTGTTTGTATATGGATTCTCCTAGGCAAAAATTGAAGTGATGAAGGAGGGGAGAGTCTGCTGATAACATGAGCAGGTACAGTTCTCGCCCTGCTCCAAATTCACTCTCTCGATGCAGTCCAGTTACGCTCCATTTTGGGAGCTCGCTTTTTTTCACTAAGGTCAGTCTGAGCTTAGCTCTTCTTTGTGTTTTTCACCTGTGGGACTGCTGTCTTCCCACATCAAAAACTGGCTCAAATCCTTTTCTGACCTTGATTGCAATGAGTAGCACATCCATGCAATGAGGATAAATCAGATTAAATCAGAAGCAGTAACAGTGCATTTCTCTGGCAGGTACCAGAACCTCACATATTGTTACCTTCTGTTACACAAGGTGCATAACCCAACCTTGACTTCAGGCTATTCCAAGACACAGAAATAAGAAGCCAGGAGGTCTCTGCCTATGCAAAACTGAAATGCTACACATAATATACACTGAGCTGTCACCTATTATCCCAAGTTGATTTAAAATAATCTATAATCCAGGGATGAGAAGTGAGCACCATAGGAGGTGGCAAATCCTCATAAAGCAAGACAGTGTTGTCACTATATTGAACCATGAAAGAAGAAACACGCTGTCCCTTCAAGAGAGGACTTCTAATTTCTTGAACACTCCAGCTAAAAGAATCTTTTCGAGTGCATTTACATTAACAGGAGTTAATTAAGAGATTAGGCTGGAGCTGGTGATCATGACCCCGTCTGACAATCTGGGCACACTCTGTATTAGCGAGAGCCTAGAAACAGGAAAGAGGCATGACAGGAGTTAGTGCAGTCACTGCATCCCAAGGAGCAGCGACATGGATGTGTTGGAACGGGTCCAGAGGAGGGCCACAAAGATGATCTCCTGTGAGGACAGGCTGAGAGAGTTTGGGCTGTTCAGCCTGGGACAAGGCTCCAGGGTGACCTTACAGCAGCCTTCCAGTACCTGAAGGGGCCTACAGGAAGGATGGAGAGAGGCTTTTCACAAGGGTGTGTAGTGATAGGACAAGGGGGAACGGCTCTAAACTGAAAGAGGGCAGATTTAGATTACATATAAGGAAGAAATTCTTCACCATGAGGGTGGTGAGGCTCTGGAATAGGTTGCCCAGAGAAGCTGTGGCTGCCCCCTCCCTGGCAGTGTTCAAGGCCAGGTTGGATGGAACTTTGAGCAACCTGGTCTAGTGGAAGATGTCCCTGCTCATAGCAAGGGGGTTGGAACCAGATGATCTTTAAGGTCCCTTCCAACCATTCTATGATTCTGTAATTCTATGATGATCCAGAAGTCAGTCTTCTGGGGGTCTCCCCTTCCGCTGCTGGGACTGGAGGAGATGATATGAAGAGAGCTTTGTGTTCTCAGACAAAAGTCAGGGGAAGTCAGTGAAGTCTCAGTGTATGCTTTTTGGGTTCATTTCTAACTTGCAGTACCAAGCAAAGAGATTAGAGATGCAAAATATATGCAAAATAAAACCAACATTAAAGTTCAATGCCAACTGGCAAACTGAAACCTCTGCTTTTAACAGAGTTCCAGAAACAAACTCTGAGATCTTGATGCACAAATAATAAAGGACAGCAAAGCAACATGTGTACTTATTTTATTTCCAGTCCTTTTGACATCCTAATAGTCCAGCATCTCCTGCCTGTTGCAATTTGCTCTCTTCTTCCCTCTGTTTTTTTTTCACATTGGATGACCAGCTATCTAGATATTGAGCCAGCAGAGAAAAAAAAAACAGGTCAAAAACTGCAGATGTCTCAGTGTTTGCACCCAGGGGACATCAGATGACAAGCTGTTACAGTCTGCCTGCAAATCCACTGGTTGGTTTGTTATTCTTGAGTGTCTACATAAGGCTTCATTGATTCTCATTTGGCACTTTGTTCTTGACCCTGCAGCATTTTGGGGGTATCTGCAGTACAAAAGGCCCATCAGCTCATCCAGCACTTCTTCTGTGAGTCCTGGACAATGGTCAGGGAAGTAACTCAGGCACTAACTTCTCAGAGAAGCTGTATCTCAGCCCAGACCTTCAGATGAGCCATCAGCTGGGAGCTGCTGTTGTCTGCTAGGACACTGCTTCATACACCTGTGCCTTTGCAAATCTTGCACCCTTGAAAATCTTCACTTTTAGAAGGTGTTCCTGTATTGGCAACACAGGGAATGTGCCTGCTGATCATGTGGTTCGCCAGGACAACCGAAAAAAAACACCATCACAAGGTAAACTACAGCACAAAGTCTCTTTGCCTGCTCTGTGACCGCAGGGACTGCAAGCAAGGAAACACATTCAGATTCAAACCACGATATATAAAAGTCTCACTAATTTAGACCCAAGAGACTTCAGAAGAGGGCAGATTTTGGCTCTCTGTGTGAAAGCAGTGTCTGCATATAAAGTCACTGGAAAATGTCCAAGAAGGCTACATATACTGTGTCCCTCAAAATACACTTCTGCGACTGGGGAGTAGTTGCTATTATTCATGAACCAAGTGTCTTATAGCAGAATAAGAAGGTTTGGTAAAAACAGCATGAATAAATACTATTAGCATTGTCTTAAAGAAACCTCCAATCCAGCCTTTGCACAGATGAGTGAGAAAAACTGGGCAGGTCTGCACAGGTGCTCTGGCTGTTTTCTTGTATCCCTGAGAAAATCAACAATTCTCCGTTGGTGGAAGAGATGAGAGCCTGTGTGTTCCTCACCCCTCAGACTTCCCATGGGCTTTCAGACAATCTCTTCACCACCACCATGGCAGCAGTGCTGTGGAGCTGTGTCTCATGCACACAAGACGACCCAAGAGTGAGGGTGATTGAGGAGTGGGGAAGGACTAGTGCGAAAGGACCTATCAAGGCATTTCTAGAGCTTGTCATGGAGGATCAGGGCAGCTGGGTAGCCTTGGAGACAGAAATTGAAGGTGCGTTATGGGGATTTACATGCTGTTTTTGGAAGCCCTGTTTCAATTTAAGATGATTAGCAATATCTGTGAAAGCCCTGAGGAAACTGACTCCTTTACGTTTTTATAAAGGCATCAGACTAGGCATAGCCGCTTTCTTTTAGCAGGAATTCCCTAGCCAGTGGCTGGAGAAATGTGTTGTGTTTGTCCTTGCAGAGACTAGGCAGCTGCTGTGCTCGCTAGATTATAACCCAGGCTGCATGGGAAGATGTGATTTAAGGCAAGCCTGGCTGATGACTCTCTGCATGTAAAACTTCCAAACAAGGAGGAGGGAGCAGCTGCAATTACAGTTTTCAATTGGGAAGTGAGAAAATAGAGATAATTTCCGTTCCTACAGCAATGTGAATAATTAACAAAAAGAAAATGGTTGACTGGCAGCTAGAAGCCTTGCTCCTACTACCTAGAGCAATGGGCTAGTGACAGCAGCACAGATTAAATGCCTGGATGGAGGGCTCCACTTCTAAATGTTCCGTTTCCTTTCCCCATTCTCATGTTTGTTTGTTTTTCATTCTCATTCACTTGAAATTTACATTTTTCCCCCAGAAAACACTGTGTTTTACAGTGTTTGCATGTGGATATCTCTTCTGTGATTCCATGTTGCCTCTGCTTACATCTCAACAGCTGATTGAACAAGACTGCAAGCCATTCAAGCACTAAGCCTCTATAAAACCTTGCATCCCTTTCTAGATGAAAAGCAACAACGTTCATTCTCAAGAACATTTGAAAAACAGCCGTATTTAGCAGGTGATGGGCACTCTCCATGAATTCGCTTTCATACAGAGCTAGTTTTCTGGTGCTGTCTCAGACAGAGTCTCCTAGCATATTTAATATATCTGGAGACTGACAAATCCATGGCAATAGCCTTCTGATGTGTTAATAAAATGTCAAGCCAATTCTGGAATCATCTTCTGATGTACAAATCTGGAATTATTTATCTGAATGTTACCAATGTTTCTGCTGCCATCTAAAAGAAGGTGGTGCCCCATGTGAGTAACACCAGCTCAGCTGAGCTACCTGACCACTGCAGGACGAGAAGTCCAGTGGTGCTCAGCTACTCCAACTGAAAATCCACTGAAATCCACTCAGCTACAAACACTGAAAATCCACAGGATCTGAATTGGAACGATCAAGCAGTCAGCTTTAAAACATCATTACAATCTGCTACTGAGCCTACGGGCTCCCAGAAATAATGAGCATAAAAGGAAAAAAACACTCTTCAGAAAGGAAAGTCTCACTAATAGCTTACATAGCAGGTAATGCCTTTTGCATTTCTTGTTGAGCTTCTGTAGCTGGTCTTCTCTGACTGCTCGCATCAGCACATGTTGGAGCACATCTCTTCCCTATTCAAACAAACAAAAGAGGATGTCTCGTCTTTCACTTTCTCCTTCCTCCATAGTGCAGGGAATTACGGCTCTTCTCTTCTCCATTCTGCTTCTCATGTGGAGAGAGTCATTTTAAATTTTTTATTGCAGTAAAAATAATACAAAGCTTCATGAATGAAGCTGGCAAAATACAGAATAGGGCTTTACTCTTCATGCACAAAGATAAAATGGTAACATAATATTTAATCAGGGAGTGAAAGAAAGAGAAGTGAGTTCATTAACTTTTCCCTTGAGTGAAAACTCCTGTTTTCATTCTTCTTTTATTTTTATTCAAATAGTTTGCAAGAGAACACCATCCGTATGCAAATGCGTATGTGTTCTCAAAATACAGCTTTCTTTTATATAGATGATCATGAACTCATTCCCATAAAGGGAAAGAGTGCGGATTTTTCCATAGAAATAATTGGCCAGGCAGCCATCAGTAAAAGCTCTATTAACCTCCAATTATCTCTTCCACATTCCTGAGAGCTCGTGTACTTCAGTGGACCGTGTTTTGCAGCACTGGACATCACAGATACAAATTGCTTTTCCCCAGGTTTAATTTTTTTTCCCCTACCCGCTAGCGACAACAGAAGAGGAAAAAGCAACTTTTGCATTTAATTCTCCATGCAGCAAGATTCATGGTCTTGAGAGCTTTGAAGGCTCCATATCGGCTCTGTGAAGACCCACGTCTCCACTTTCGGATGCCAACAGGAGCTTTGAGTTTTGCCTGGAGTGCGCTCAGAGGCAGGGCTACCTGTGACACAGAAGGACAAGGGAAGGGCAAAAAGGCTTTGATTTTGAGTGATGGGCAAACATCACTCAAAAGATGACGTTTGATTTGTGCCCTCATGTGCCAGAGACCTGGAAATGGGAACAGGATTCGTTTTACAACCGGGGGGCCAACAGCAAGGGAAAGGCTCAAGGCAACAGCTTCGAGCCACAGTTATGGGGAACTCTGAGCCTTGACACGATTGCTCACCTCTGCCCTCCTGACCTGTTTAACAACCACCAGTTACCAGCTCCCTGACTGGGGTCAGGCATCAGCTCTGACTCTCGTTAGGCATCCTCATTCTGGGGAGAAATGCTCTTCTCGAGCAAGCACCCCGGTTCAAAGAAGGCGCGTGAGGAAGAACAGCGAAGTTTAGCAATAGGAGTGCCCGTTCAGAGGCACTGATCTGCACCGTCCCGCTGAGCTCCACCCCGACAGCTTTCCTGGCTGGACTCTGATGGCGGCACACTGCAGCCCTAAAGCATGGAGTGCAATGACAGCACCAAAATAACCCCAGAGTTAATATGTCCTGAAGGTGTGCTACTTATAAAGGAGCCTGCGTCTCTTCCAAATGGTCCTTCTTCTGGGTGTTGCTTCTAGATACACCCACTTGGAAAGCAGTTTGGTTGAATAAAAGTCTTTAATGAGATGCAAAACCGACCATTAAAATAACCTAAAAAATTCCCACACCCCCTCTGTGACATAAAAAATGTACCTGGTTCCCATCACCTGGACCTGTTGTTTCTGGATTCTTCCTGCTATTGCTTCCTTTTAGCTAACCACGTTATCAGAAACCACTAATTTATGAGGAGCAGATAAAAAACAGGAGAGCCAGTCCCTGCCTTGAAGATGTTACTTCTGTCAGATTAGTATGTGAAAAACAACCAGGAACTTCTCCATGAATCTTTCTGGAATATTTCCTAAGCAGCTGCTGATTCTTTCTGAGTAATAACAGAAAAGAAATCTGAGAGGAGAAACTGCAGCTGCTGCCACAACAGAGAAGAGCTTATTATGAGACATTGCGCTCTTTTGTTTTTTTCACTTCATTTGTTTGGGTTTTGTTGGAGTTTTTATTTTTGCCAGAGTGATAAATTACTATGGAAAATCCACACCAGGAAATTGATATATACCCCTACCAACAGGCAAGTTCCCTTATAACTGTGGATGATGTCACCTATTTTGGTTAGTAACGGTTTGTCCCCTGTGGCGTTTCCATTCCCTTGCTACAGGACTCAAATTTTATGCTGGAGGCACTGCACTGGGATCTGAGCAATTTGCCACCAGTGCCCGCCTCTTCCCAGTGAATGCTGGCTCAAGTTACCTCGATTTGCGTGCCACAGTGCACCATAATTGTGGGAGTCCTCTTATATGCCTCCATGGATAATGTATTTCGATACCAAACCTTTCCGAGAAAGGAACATAAGTGCATTGGATTTTTAGGCCCTATTATAATATAATAACTGATAACAGGGTACGCTGTCTGCAGTAAAATACGATTCCCAAGGCTGCACTTGAGGCAACCTTTCAGTCCTTAACTACCTGACACAGAATCAGAGAGGAGAGAAAGAAAACCCAGGAAAAGTGGAGCTGCAGGCATCTGCTCCCACGGTCCCTGAGGAGGAAACCCGAGCCCCCAGCGCCGGAGCCCACCATCACGCAGCACTCCTCCTGCTCGGAACACGCTGGGGTCTTATGCTTGTCTTATACACGGGCCAGTAGGAACCAAGAGATTATGAAAAGTGATATTCTCGTAGAAGACCTAGCCCAGCATTACCAAGAAAGGAAATTCAGAAAAGCTCAGCTTTTTAAAAATAATTACCATAGGTTTTTGAGTTCCACAAAGTGCTACTTTATATTTGTGTTACAAAGCCATGTGACACTGAAGCCAAGAACCAAAACAAGGGGGAACACCTTATACAGTAACATAGACGGACTTCAGGTGGCTACAGGCATGCTACATGCTACATGAAAGTGAGGAAAATTCTAGTCACCAGCAAGCTTTACTGAAGCACCTCTGATGTCCTCCAACCTCCTTGTTCACTGCCAAGCACCTAAATAAGACAAAATAAATGCTGCTGTTGAGAAAGCAGGTTATTTACCCCCTTAGATATTCCATGCCCCCCGGCAGAGGCTGCACGCTCTTTTCTCCACCACAGCTCACTTGCTGTGCAAGTTCAGTTAGGCATTTGTCAAGTCCTTTCTGAATCTGGAGACACTGATGTCTCACGGAAATATTTCTTGGTTCAAGGTTTACTGGGTGGATTAATTGCAGTAGCTCTGCAAAGGACAACTTAATCTGCATTAGCAACTCACCTGCTTCTCAGTGCATCTACCATGCATGTGTTGGGAAGGATGGATGGGAAATTAGGAGGCTGAAATCATTTTTACTCTTCATGTCTCTTCACATATCTTAAGCAACTTGCCTAAATGGCTGGCAAGCATTTGCCACAGTGTAGTTAAATGTGTTATGAAAATGAATCAACAGAGAACCTCAGGCTGGTTTGGGGATTTTTTCAGAACTTTCTCAGGCAATCAGCTAGACCATATCCTCCTAAGCAGCTGAGTCCCTGAGTTATTTGTCGATTTAAAAAAATGTAGTTTTAACCAGCAACGTGACTTTGCAAACAGCCCATTGTATGTCTTGGAAACAAAACTGCTCTGTGACACAGACATGTTTTGTTATTGATTCAACAAGTTTTAATTCCATATGGCTTCAGTTACAGAAAAACTAACTGGAGCCGTTCCTTCCTTGCACAAAAGCATCGTCAGCTAAACTCCAGTAACATAACCTTTATTTCAGGCATGTGCAAGGGGTGGGAAGAGCCTAATTGAATCTGATTTGATAGCTTTGCCCATTTAAAAATTAGTGTGCATTGCCATTTCTTCTAGATGAAGGGAAAAAAAAAAGAAAAGAGGCCAGATTCTGAGCTGGTGCCTGAGTTGATGACCTGGTCCCATTTTACAACTAAGAAAACTGTAGTCCTAGAAGGGTGGCTCTTTGGGAATGGAACAGGATGGTGTGTGGGTAGTGAGAGTTATGGACTGGCATGCAGCTGCTCTACAGATCAGAAGTGAATGGGAACACCATGGTATGGGGGTTTTGATAAATCCATGCTCCTGATTTTGGCAGCCATGGGCTCTCAGTTCTGCTGGCTCTGACACCAATGGCTTCTCATGGAGGCAAAGCCATCCCTTAACAAAGTCCTGTGTGGGATCACAGCGATTCAGACTTCCTCCTGCAGCTTGTGGTCCTCAGCCAGTGCCCACTCAAGTCAACAGGAATCTTTTTGTTGACTTCAAAGGACACTGACTGGGCCCTAATTTGTCATTAGAGCCTTTGAGTGTAATTAAAGTCATATTGTGTAGAAATGGAGGGTGGACACTATTCCTTGAATGGCACATTTTTCTGCCATTGCTTGGTTAATAGGACTGATGATGATAATAACACCAGTAACAGAAACATCCATTTTGCCCATGCTGTGAGCCTGCCAGTGGCTTCCAGGTGTTGGGTCGTTTAAGGAATCATGGCCTTACTTCAGTCCCAGATTTACAAAGATTGACAAGAAGTCTAAACCTTCCCTGCCTTTGGCAGCCCTTCACTTAATTTCACTGTCCTCTTCTTCTCACTAGATTGTCTCACAAATGCTTGAGTCCTGGCTGTAAAGTATGACATTTCAAAAAGTGTGGTGCTAGAAGCCACTCTTCTGCTGATGTGACATCATTTGTGAGGGAGACAGTGGGGTCCTGTGGAAGGGAACTGGGACCCAGATCACTCTGGGAGTCAAACAAAATCTTTCTGTGGGGGTAAACGAGGTCTGAGGAGCTCCCTGCCTACAAACCCAGTGTCTGCAAGGTCTAGCTCTTTCCCTGGTGACTCTTATCACTTTTGACAAATCACCAGGCAATCACAGATCAAAATCACAAGCGTAGCCCCAACATGAGCTGGCAGTGCCTTAACTGAGACTGTCAGCAGCTGCATTTCAAACCAGTGAAAAGGTATAAGAACTTCACCAGCATATTTCTGAGAGGGATGGGGCTGTCCCTGTGGCCCTGGCCAGCCACGAAACATCACAGCTGTACTGCGGGCAGAGCCAAGCGTGGAGAGACTCATGGCTGAGTCCTGCTTTCAGGTCCCCCTCCAGTATAGAGGAAGCACCATGGCAGCTTCTGTCCTCTAAGCATGAGGAAGTGTCACTGTCCTGCTTTTCTCCGTCAGCCTGCGGGATGGGGTGACACCAAATCTACGCATCCTGCCTCTTGCTGTCCCACGGCAGAAGCTGCAAGATGCTGTCTGCACCCCTGGGGACTGGGCAGGGCACCCATTCCCATGGAAGGACCGCTAATGGGTCCTGTGCTGCACTATGTTAATTGCAGGGACTGAATTCTTAGTTATCCCACAGTGTGTATACATTCAGAGACAAGCTAAAAATGGACTGGATGTGTTTGTTGCATCTTTTTTATCTAGAACTGCCTTGGTACAGTAAAACATGATAGGCTGTTCCAGTTGCTCAGCCTTGTATCTGTGTTTAATCAGCCCGGGTGCCCAGCTGTCTGCTAAAGGAAATCCTTCTGGAAGCCACCGAGATGGGCTTTTCTTTATGAAATCTCATTACGGTGATAGGTGGTAGCAGTGTCTGTTATGCAGGTTGGCATTACGTGCAGTTTCTTCTAATGCTACCCGACTTTAACTGGCTGGGCTGACATCTTCTGTGAGAGGTCTTGCCTCGGGCTGATGGATTCCTCAGCCTTTTGTACTACGTGCTATTCAAATACGGTTACTCTGGCCCTATTAATTTCCTCTTCACTTCTTCTGTAACACCATTATAACGCTGAAGTGCTTACAGCAATTCCTGTATTTATATCACCAGCTTACCAGCTGATGGGAAGAGGCAGTCATTTCTGATACCCTCATTGAGCTGCCCAGGGTCTGCCTACCCAGGGACCAGCACGTTAGCATAGCACGCATAGGTTCAGAGCAGGACTCTCAATGATCTCTGTCACTGCAGAAATCAGCATCCCTAGGATTTCAGGATGAGCACTGGGCAATGAGAGCGGACAGAGACGGTCAATACCTGCGAGCGCCTGGCTGAAGCGGTGTACGTGATATCGCACAGGTACACGGCAGTGCAGGCAGGGAGAAAGTCCAGCTCTCTGGGCCAGCACTCCGGCGTCTTGCCAGTGAGACAGTGTCTTCCTTCAGCCTCCACCTTAACTACTACATGCCTTCCAGCTTCTCCAGCAAAAGGGGTGTAGGTCAACTGGCAATAGCCTGCTCCGTCCTCATGTTTTGCTGTTCAGCCCCTCCGCAGCTGCAATCTGTGCACTTAGAGAGGTAGGGTTCCAGGGTCCAAAACAGGCGAGTTAGACACTCATGGAGCCCAAAACAAGATTGCACAAGGCAACCGTTATTCTGGCTCTCCTCCGTTGCCTTCCTGCTTTCGCAATCCTTAGCCTTGTTCTTTTAACATCGCTGTGTCGGGAGCGTGTGTGCAAGAGATGTCTAACAGAACCTGGTCATCTTTTATAAAGACTTCTCCATGGTAACTGTGGGCCAGATGCAGGGTAAAGTCCAGGAGACGGGTACCAATGTCACTGGGAGGCCCGTCCCTCCTTGGGAAACCAGGGTGGTGGTTTCCAGCTCTGCTTCTTGTAAACTCCAGCTGAGATCAGGCTGCCAGACCCTAGGCACCCAGGAGAGGTGCTCGCATTTTAGAGCTACCTGGAGAGTCCCTCGGACGTGTGCTGTGGCTGCCCTCGGGGCCCTGGCCATGCAAATAAGCACCCACTCAGAGCAACCACAGCTTTCACCTGGAGCCAGTGTGTCCTCCTGCATGGAAATCTGGGGTAGGGAGGTGGGCACCATTAATCTTTTCTTACTGAGAAGCTGAGGCATGGTCCGGATGGGCACCTAAATTCAGGTGCCAAGAAGACCTTAGGCTGAGATAATATAGATGTAGCTTCTGGTACCAGAGATCACATGTTCAAGAGCACTACTATTTATTCATCCTGGCATCAGGTCGCACTGGTTTTGGTATTTAAAACAATGTTTCAAGCTTAAATGCTTCCTGCAGCCATGGAAGAACATAAATGGGGGCACCTGGCTGACATGCAATCTCTTCCTCCTCCTTCTGCTTCTGTCATGACTGGTCCTACTTTATCAAGCCTAGCACCTTTCCCTTCCACTCAGCAATGCCAGTCGGGATTTTACTCTTATAAAAAGGCATCAAAGCGGATCTCACAGTCTATCGGAGCACGTGGTGCTCTTTATCCTACGAGCCTATCTTCACTGCTGCACTGAGCAAAATAGGCAATTCTCCTTCTGCAAGACAGCTATTCAGATCTCTCAGGGTTTTTTCCTGAGCTGCAGTTATTACAAGCTCTGTCTTTTACAGGCGTGTTGTTGTGCTGGATCAGAAATAGCAATGCACGGCCACTGAAGGTTGAGCCCTGTGTTTTGCAAACACTTTGGAAGATGATGCCATCTGCGACATGATTCAGATCAGTGATTTAGTGAAATTCTGTTGGCAGGGAGTTATTCACCGTATTAATGTTTCAGAAGTTCTTATGCTTCCAAAATGATGCTTTGCCTTCCCGCTCCCTCTGCTATTTTCTTTCACATCTCTGTAGGCAGGCCCCGTCAGATGTCACGGGTGCCTCGTTAGCATGTCTGGACGAGGCAGGAAATACAGTCTTTGCTGGCAAAAAACTGTGATGCACAGCTTGAAAGGGTGAACAGAGATCCTCCCCCTCTGACTCTTTGAGCGGGGCATTGAGATGCCACCAAAGCCTGTATCACGAGCACACAGCAAGCTTCCTCCCCTCAGACACCCCATCCCCACAGCATCCCAACACAGAGGGGATCCTCAGAGCGTACGCAGAACACAGTGTGGAACGAAAATTCGGTTCTTTCAGGAGAACCGAATTTTGTCCATCTGAAGACCACCATGGCAAATTGTCATGTGCCTCTGGGATGTGCCCCATTCGCAGAAGTGAGAAGAAAAGGAAATCACCTTTGATTTTAATGCCATGTCAGTACTACAGCTCCCTACATGCATCAGCCTTTTCTGGTTTACAAGTAGCCAAAGTAACCTCAATACTCCTTTGCAGAGATGGACTTTGCAGAGGTCCCCTCAGGGTCAGAAGTGCCATTGCTTTAGGTGCTGCTCAAACACCTACAAAGCCAGTAAAGAGCTCACGGCCCTATGAAACACCTCACAAACTTATACCAGACAATTTAGACATGAGAAATAAGATTCTGCAGTACTGTTGCGTGCACCTCTCCCCAGCTGTTTCCTGAAATACATTTTTTCCATAAAATAGCTCTTGCGGTGACAATTTTCCTCAGCACACAAAGGTGTCTCCTTACAAAGCACCAGCAGTGTCAGACACTCTTCAGAGCTGCTGCAGCATCTTAAGGACAGGGGGGTTGTTTTGCATTACCTCAGACCTTCTCTGGGTAAAACCATCTCCAGACATCATTATTTGTAATTGAGAAAGAGAGGTCAGATTAAATGAACGCTCATCACCGTCGCAGACCTTCATAAGCTGCCCACTACCACAGTAATTGAGAGCAACAATTAAGCAATAAAGACAGTTGTTTCTGAAGTACTTTGAACATCATAAAAATAGTTTTAATGGTTAAAAACCAAAGTGCTGGGAGCCATCACTGTGACAGCTCTGCAGATGAGAGCTGCGTCCCAGAAGTGAGACGCAGTAAATTCACTCACAGCAACGGTGGATCACTTTGGAAAAAATAGTTAAGTAAAACAGAACATTTTCATACCTGCACATTTCTGGTTTGCTGTTGATTGGACAGTGTGTCGTCCGGTCATTTTGTGCAGCAGAGTGACAAATAACTTAAAAAATTATTTCCTTGAAACAGTTTGGAAATATACCTCTTCTTGCCATATATTTCATCTGGGAGGCAATTTTCCCCTGCCTTTCTCCACATCAGCCTGGAGTTTCTGTTAGAAAGATGTGGTAATACAGAGAGACATCAGCATCATTCACTGAATGAAAATACTGAAACAGTAAACAGTTTCTAAAAATAAAAATATACTGAATATGTCTTTAGGTCTCTAAGGCATTATATAGTGACTAATCAGAGCAGTTTTCCTATGAAAAAGGGACAGAAGCAATAGAGATGGAATCAAATTTAATAGTACAAAATGCGAGGTCGTGCCCTGAGGGAGTAATAACGAGAATTTCTGCTACCAGCTGGGAGCTCATCAGTTGGAAGTGACAGAGGAGGAGAAAGACCTGAGCGCACGAGCTGATCAAATGACTGTAAGCTGGCAGTAGCATGCAGATGTGAGAAAGACAAATGTGAACCTAAGACATGTCAGATGAGGGATTTCTAATAGAACTAGCAAGATTTTAATGCTGTCGCAGAAGTACAGAATATTGTATGTCCATATAAAAGATGAATCCATTTTAAATTGCCTTTTCTGTGCCTTTCTCTCTTAGGATGACCAGGGGAGGAGGGAGCTTTCTTCTACAAGAAGAGACTAAATGAGCATAGTTTCTTGAGTCTAGCAAAATGCAGGCTGGGAAGAGATATATTTGTTGCTTACAAATACCCTGGAGGGAAGTACCAGGAAGAGAGAAGAGCGATGTGAGTGAAAGGGCAGTACTGGCACAAGAACAACTGCCTATAAATTTGCCAGGAATACATTTCAGCTGGAAATTAGCAGAGGGTCCTGACTGTCCAAGAAGTGCATTTCTGGAATTGCCTTCCCGGAGGTTTTATCAGGACAAAAATCCCAACTTGCTTTAATGCAGAGGTGAGGCAGTTCTTTAGACATACCATAGCTACCCCAAACAGCAGAGGACTGGGCACTATGATACAGAAGGTCCCTTTCAGTTCTATTTTCCACCATCCTCACGTGTCTATCTCATTCAAGAGACAAGATTTCACACTGATGGTATTCAGTTACCTTTGAGCTGTCAAAGCTATCTGGTTTTCCGTGTTTTGCTGACTAGAAAAACTCCCAGCCAAGGCCTGGTGCTGTCCTCTGGCTACTTTGAGGCCCGTTTTATTGTGCAAATTGGTGAGGACAATCCCAAGCCTGTTTCTAATGGACGCACGCCACATGAGTCAGACTATCCACCACGTCTATGGGGGAATGGGCCAAAGACTCCAAGCTGCCTGCTGCACTGAGATCAGCTCTGCTCCTGCCCAGGGTGGGGGGAAAATTATAGAATCATAGGCTGGAAAAGACCTCTAAGATCATCAAGTCCAACCATCGGCCTAACAACACCATGCCTACTAAACCATATCCCAAAGTGCCTTATCTACATTTTTTATCTGACCATTACTGCTGTTGCACATAGGGACCTCCCTCCCCTCACCCCTGCAGTGCAAGGTGCTATGCGAGCACATCATAAATGACTTTCTGTATTGAAGAGTTAAAGTCTGGAACAAAGGCATGGAGAAGGGTGGAAAACTGTGATTTGCAAGCACCAGGTAGATGATGAGCAGCAGCTCAGGGCAGCTTGCTTGCTAACTGCCCAGCACTCCATGCAGTGCTCACTCTTGTAAAGTTGCCCAAAATCTGGAAGAAGCCCAGCCCAGAAGCAAAAATTAAGGTGAATAGATATGGCAGAGGATCAGGTAGTAGGGACTGTGTGAGGTTAGGCACATAGCCTAACTTGAGACAATTTAAAAAAATTTATATTTCAATTTTAAAAAATTAAATTGAAAGATGTGAACCTCAGCCCCATGGAGATTTGCTAAATGGCTGTTAAGAGGAGTGTGGTCTGGTCGCCCCTGAGGTGCAAGGAAGTTTGTCCTTTCTCTGCCCGCAACAGGAGATGCTGGGAATCAACAGATGATCTCAGAAAGTGTCTAGATGCAAAGCATTAGAGAAGGAAACCTTTTAAGTATGTTTTTTTGCTTTCAGACCTTAATCTATCAGCACTGACCTTTGTTTTCGTTAACTTTCTTCTCCCTGGCATATCACGGCCATCAGGTTGCAACACCATTAGGGTGGTTGTTCTTTTCATGTCGCACTGTAACTTTATGCAGCAATTTGTCACTGCAGATAAAACATCTTTGCTGTCCCAGGCGGCTTGCAAGCTGAAACAGGCATGGCATGCAAATTCAATGGAAAGTTAAGAGTTCAGGCGTGGAGGAGTCTGGAGGAGAGGAAGGAAGGGGGGAGTGCTTCAGGAGGACGGTTTTGCAGAGGACGGCCAAGGAAGAGGAATAGTGCATGCACAGACGAGAGCAGGGGGGGCTGTCCAGGCACAAGAAATGCAGCACAGAAGGGTGAAAGCAGGAGCAAGGGATGCGAGAAAACCTAGAGAAATGCAGGGGAAGGAGGTTGGGGGAGAAAGTTAGAGAGAGCTAACTGCGTGTGCACTGCAGGGCTCTGAAAGGAGAAGGTGCCCAAGGGCACTGTAGATAAACACAGAATGGCTGCTGCATCCCACCCCAGAGCCTCCCCTTCATTGCTGGGCAAATGATCATATATACACATAGATCTACAAAGCATTTGGAGATACTTCAAGGTAAAAAGCACCTATAAAATGACTTGTTATTGTTGACATTAAAAAACCATGGAAGTCTTCGCTCGGAAAGGCACCTGGGTTTTGTCTCGTCCCAGCACAGATGTTATTCAACTGCAGATCTGCACAGGAGTTTCTTAAGCGCGTATCTTTGTATTTAATTTGGTGACTTGGTTTGGGTTCGCAGCAGCAGAGTCTCTCCAGTGTGTTTCAAGAGTACGCACACAAAGCCCTTACTCTGAGCACAGCAACTGAATGTATACGTTTAGTTCAGTTTTATGCTCCAAGCACTGAGCAAACCCTCAACAAATGCTGTCTTCAAAAACTGGCCAAGCACCCATGCCAGTCAAACTTTCCGTGGAATCAGAACCTCAGAAATCCCTCACCAAAAAGGAAATATTGGCCTGGTCTGAATTCATTTGAGAGGAGGGAAGAAAGAAACTGCATTCATCAAGTTTTGCCTAGTCTAATGATCCTGGCCTGAAACTCGACCTTCTATTTTTGTTAGATTTTATACCCTTGCTGACCAGCTACATCTTACTCGAAAGCCCTACACGGAAGCAAACTTGGAATTATGACTAAAAGAAATTATACTTTTACTTCGTCGTCACAAGTACAAATGCGTCCTTGTGCCATGAGCTCCCTGTGCTCAGTGCCCCTGAGGAATCAGGTTCTCCAGGGTACCTGGTTTGTGAAACAAACAGGGATGGGGCAGCCCTTCTTCTCAGCAGGGTCTCAGGTAGCACAAAGCAGCTGTCTCTCTCCCTCTCCTCCCATGAGAAGGGAATTCCTCAGAGAAGCTGTGCCACCCCGCAGCAGGGTGGGCAATGACGAGAGAGAGGCAGGCAGGGAGTGCTGAGCAGGGCAAGTGCGGGAGATGGGTGTAGGAGCAGGGAGGGATCTACAGGGCAGCAGTGCAAGCAGGTAGCTGGCCATGAATCATAGAATCATAGGTTGGAAAAGACCTCTAAGATCATCAAGTCCAACCATCGACCCAACACCCCCATGCCTACTAAACCATATCCCGAAGTGCCACATCTACATGTTTTTTGAAAATCTCCAGGGATGGGGACTCAACCACCTCCCCAGGCAGCCTATTTCAATGTCTGGCCACTCTTTCAGTTAAGAAATTTTTCCTAATATCTAATCTAAACCTCCTCTGACACAGCTTGAGGCCATTGCCTCTCGTCCTATCGTCAGTTAGTTGCGAGAAGAGACCAACACCTGCCTCACTACAACCTCCTCTCAGGAATGGCTCCTTGCACCCAACGAGCCTTGAAAATCTCCGTAACTGAGTACCCAAGGACAGCCCAATGAGCACAGCGGGAGCTTATGCTGCCCTGACCCTCTGCTGCTCTTGTGACTCCAGGCTGATTGGGAGACAGTTAAAGTTACCTTTAGGCTGGAGATAGGAGGAGAGGACTGTACCAATGCCTTGTTGTTGATGTTATCCACTGGGGAGCCCACTGTCCCCTTGGAGAAGCCTCAGCTCTCCACAGAAGGCAGCTTTTTGCTGAAAAGGGACTGTGTCAGGAGACAGAGCAGGGCTTCATTTTCAGGCAGGCTACATTTGAATGATGCAGCGCAGAGCAGATGTCCAAGAGACAGCCAAGAGGCGGGACCAAGGCAAGGCGCAGAGAATGAGTCACCCACAGCCAAAGCCAAGCAAAGGCTGAACACTGAAACAAGTCATGTAAGGGGAGAACAAGGCCAGAGCAGAGTGGGAAAGATAAGAAGTCATCTTAGCAGGGAAACAACCAGGGAGACAGAAGAAAGAGGGTGAAGAAAATCAGAAAACTGCAGGAGAGCAGGACATAAGAATGACCACACTTCACCAGACTGCTGGGCATCCAGCTTGGTAAGCTGCCTGCAGCAGTGGCCAGGAACAGACATTTAACCAAAAAATGCAGAAAGGCAAGGATGGGCGTAGAGCGTGACTTTCCCCAGAGGGCCCTCCCAGCCTCTAGCAGTCCATGGCGTAGCAACTCCTTGAGCCAGGGGCTGTGCCTGCAACTTTAATAGCCTTCAGGGACCTTTTCTCCTCTGAACCTAATTGCTTTGCAAACCCCTCTATGCGTTTGGCCTCCATCCTAACTGGCAGTGGTGAGCTCCACAGCCTGAGGGCGTGCAGGGGGAAAGCACCAGGGAGGGACAGATGGAGGAAAGCTGCTGAGAAGCGAGGAAGGATGGAGGGGATCCTTCTGGGAAAGGATCCATTGCATCAGCCAGCCCAGCTGTTTGCACAGCACTCCTAAAATGGCAAATCAAGGTCACATCACCATGGTGCACTCCCAAGCTCTCACACCAGCCCCTTGGAGGGTCCAAGACATCAGTGCATTCGAGTGGACTGCCCCAAGCGTACTAACACTGTCAAAAGGGAAACTATTTCTGAGGAAGAAAATGTCAAAACCAATGACTTTCAGTATCAAGAAGTTTCTTTCTCCTCCAGAGACATGAGGAGCTTGCAGTCCCTACAAGGCCAGTCCCTCTCCAAGAGCAGAGCTTGAGCAGCCTACACTGGAGCTCCTTTCTGGTAACCTCTGCATTAATCAGTGTTGGAGAGGCATAAACCTGCCCTGGGAGCAGCAACAGGAGAGAAGAAAGGCTTTTTTCCCTCAAATAGCAGAGAATTTCTTTTTTCCTCCAGGAAAGGGTCAGCAAACAAAGGTATTCTGCCCATTAAAAGAGCTAGGGAGAGAGGAGGGGGCAGGATTTGAGTTACAAAAGAAACCGGCGCATTACAGCAAGGAAGGCTGCAAGGTACAAGGCCACAGTGTAAAAGAAAAAAAAAAAAAAAGGCATTCAAAGCCTTTACAGCATCCATCAAAGCGATAACATTATTGCAAGGTACGTTTATAGCTCCCTTGCAGCTGCGGCAGCAGCTTTCCAGTGGGGCTGGGCTTAAAACGAGACCAGAGCCAGTTCTCTGCTTCTCCGGCACCGGCAGACAGACCTTATTCCCCACCATGCACGGACGCTTCCCAGCCCCTAGCAGTGACTCCGAAATTCATTTCACCCTTTAATTGGATTTCAAGGAAGAGAGTCAGGCACAGAGTGGGGATGTCCAGGGCTGCAGGGGTCCCTGGCACCCACCAAGGCGGCAGCAGGAGAGGAGGGTTGGGCCAGGGTTGCTGTGGCAGGGTGCTGCCTTGTGCACCCACCAACCTACCCGCACACACCCCGCGGGCTCCGCTGGCCGGGAGAGCAGAAATGCCCTATTTCTGGTGTCAAATTTCAGCAAACACAAGTCGTTTCCATTTCATCGCACTCAAAAACGGCTGGGCTTAACTAGGTCACATTTCCTAACCATGTCGAAGGCTTGTCTTGCTTGAGTGATTTAACCACTCTAGAAGAATTTTATGAAGTGATGTAGCGAGCGCCCGCGATGAGCGATCACTCCCCTTGCCTTGCTCTGGAGGAGTGAAAAAGGCCGTTGCAGGGGACCGAATGCTGTTTACAGCCCCACCGCTTGAAGATCCTAGGTGATAAACAGCTCCTTTTCAGTGTTGTGAATATATGCATCTCCGAGACGAGCTATTTCAAACTCACCTTTTTCTCCATTAGCTGCCAAGGCCCGACCTTTGCCCTCTGTGTTTATCCCACAGTCGTCTGCACCAGGCAGGGAAAGCCCCACGCAAAGAGCTGCTGCCACCCCGCTGCACGGGGAAGACCGAACCTCAGCCCTGGCTGCCGATGGGTAGGCAGAGAGGCAAGGGTTAGCAGGCATTTTGAAGTAAACCCCAATCTTCTCTGCCTCTTTCCCCCAGCTACATTGGTGGCACAGCCCACCACCTCAGTCCTCTGTTGCGAAGAAGTCGGAGGTGGTGATGGCTCCCACATGCTGGGTGATGGCCTCACGACGCTGTGGGGCCCACTCATCTGCCCTCCCAGCTCAGCATCCCCTTCACACCATGGCCGCTAGCGTGCCGCAGGGAAAAGCTGCAGGGAGCCTCGAGGGCAACTCTTAGGAGCTGCACCCCAGTTACCTGCCATGGCAGGAAACATTCAAGGCCATGTTGGACGGGGCTCTGAGCAACCTGGTCTAGTTGAAGATGTCCCTGCTTACTGCAGGGAGGTTGGGCTAGATGACCTCTAAAGGTCCCTTCCAACCCAAAGCATTCTGTGATTCTATGCCAACTCCTAACCCTGACACAAAAAGTGAATGTCGTTGTGATTCCCCTGTACGTCCAGTCCTACCCTGAATCATGCTGCACTCTTGGCGTGCACAATGCATCTTGCACCGTCTCATCCCCCGGGTTGATGATGCACTGCTTAAAAGCATCCATCCGTTTGCCCACATTAGCCATTTTGTCCACCAACATCAGTGGGTATCTCTTTGATTGTGGTTTATTTAGGAGGATAAACTGATATGTCTTTACTTTTCAAACACCTCACCACAATCCTCCTCATACAAGTGGAAACAAGACAGTCACTATTTTCAGTTTCTCTGCATCCATGATTTTCTTTGCCCGTTTTTGCTCCCCATTCTTCATCTACGTTACTCGTGCAAGAAGAGGATGCCTCCAGCCCACAATTCACCTGCTCTGCTTAGACAGCAGAAAGGTGGTATTTTCAGCATGGTTTTTTTTATCCTGTTCTTTATATAGCCAGCCATTTTGTTCTCTTTTGAGACGGCTTCTGCAGACTGAGCAGATGTTCCCTGTGAACTGTGTGCAGTGACACCCAGCCTCCCCCCGCCGTCACCCAGGCGGCTGCGGTCGACTGAGAGCCCAGCGAGGCAGCGGCACGGCGGCAGCCTTCTCCGACGTGTTTGCCAACAGCGACGTTCGCCTGCCCCTTCACCACCTTGGGTAAGTCCCGCCGGGTGCCTGCACAGTCTTCTCTAACCTAAATAATTTCATACCATCTGCAAAACTTGCTGCTTCACTGCTTCCCCCACTTTTCCAAGTCATTAATAAATATTAAGCACCGGTAGCGGGCTCACAGCTCACTGCCCAGCCTGCTCTCCCCAGCCCCAGAGGGAGAGTGCGTCCCCACCTCCCTCACTCCCACTGCCCAGCCCGCCACTAGGGAGACCCCCGGCATCACCTCCCATCCACCTCCCCCTCCCCACCTCGCTGCGGGGGGCTCCAGCCTGCGCACCGCGGCTTTGCTGGGGCGGAGGGGTGTTTTGGCGCCCGGTCAGGCAGGGTTTCTAGAAGCGGAGCGCAGGTTGCCCGACCTCAGCTGGCTCGCTCGGCTCCTCCGCGTTGCAAAGCACTCAATAATTCACAGCGCTAAATGGCCCCTTCGGTTCAGGCTGAGCTTCCCATCCTGGGGGATGCCAGACACGGCACTGCCAGCTCCCGTTACCCATCCTCCAGCCAGACCAAGACTACAGCACACAGCAGGGGCCTCCAAACCAAGCTCCCGAGGGTCTCGAGGTGCTACCCACCCCTCTGAGGATGCTGCTCCACTTCCCGTGGGTGAAAGAGGGAGCTGCGGGCTATGGGGGGAAGCAGTGGTCCAGTGGACCAAAAGGATTGGCTCTGGAAGAGATTTCTGTGCTGATTTCTTGGCTGGGAAGAATGTGAAGCAGCCTACCCTGGTTCTTGGGGGGCACTGGGCGGCACCCACTTTCCCTCCCCATGCACCTCCGCGTACAGCCCAAGAGCAGGATGGGTTTGTTTCTTCCCCTCGCCGCTCCTCTCTGTCCTCACCCCTGATTCTTCTCGTCCCCCCTTGCCGCACCCAGAAACCCCCGTGTTGGGCTTGAGCCCCTTCCCCCCTTGCCTGGGGGGCGGCGATGGCCACGTAGGCGACAAAGCTGCTGTCTATGGGGGGCTGGCAGCCTGCAGGGCGCTGGGGGGCTGGTGGATTTGATGCCCATGGCAGATGCTGAGACACCAGCGCTTGCACAGAGAGAGACGGGGCTGGCTCAGGCACTGCGTCCCTGCGGGGTGAGGGGGGCGGTGGGGGGGAGACGGGCAGGGTGAGAGCAAGGTTCTGGGGTGCAGCCTCAGCCCAACAGCACCCCATGGCTCGGGCAAGTCGCTTGCGCCCTTCCCACCAGCCCCAGCTGGAAATCCTGCCTCCCATCCTGGAGCAGGCAGGCATTCCCCTCGATATCCGTTTCTACAGTTTTCCCTGGTTTGTGAGGAGGGGGAGGCTTGTTTTATTTTTGTGTTTAAAGAAGAACAGAAGGAAAACAGGAGTTCTGCTCTGCAGGTCTCTGAAGCACTGCTGCCTACCAGAAGTAGCTGTGGACGTCACGTCCGTTTGCCCAAAGAGCAGAATATCCCACGAGCTTTACCATCTCCCAGTGCCTTGGCTTTTATATCTCTTGCCCACCTCATTCTCCCCAAAAGGCCTAGGATATGTTGTTCTCCAGGACCACTAGCAGCTGCAAGGCTCCCAAAGCCCTAGGGAAGGGCATCTTTCCCAGCTGCCCTGCCAGCCATTTCAGCAGCGCGCTCTCTGCCTCTCTCAAGCACCAGGGAGCTGCGGTACAGAGTCTCCTGCCCCTCTCGGAGCTTCGCAAGGGGTCAGACCAGGGCTCTGCACGCGCTTTGCACAGCCCGCGACACGTTTAACCAGACTTGTCACCGTGCAGGGAAATCAGCCACTCATGCAGACTGCGAAGCCTTGTTCAGCTGCTCACTTTGAGAGCTCAGCCACACGAAAAAGTACCATGCACGCACAGTACATGACTTTAAAGCAATCAAAGCGTGCTCAAAAGAAAGCCAACTTTGCTGGCATAAGCTGAGAGACCTCTTCGCAGCAGAGGTTACTTCTCTGCCTAATTTCAGCCTTCCGTTCTCCCGGGTTTTGGCCAAAAGGCTGCTGAGAACATCCCTTTCTTCCTAATAATCAGTCAAACCACATTCCTTCACATTTTCCAGAGAAAGCAGTCTTTCTGCGCAGACCCAGGCTGGAACAGTGACCATTGCTTGAAAGATGTTCATTTTGAGCAACTGGGGAGCAGGGAGTTAGAAGACGCGTGCCCTGGCTACCTCTCCGCACCCCTGCTGCCGTGCCCTCGCAGCCTGCCTGTCCTGCAGCAGGGCACGCAGTGAGCCGCTGGCGGGGGACATCGCTCGCTCCCTGGAAGGAGGACTGAGCAACCGTAAAGCTTGTTTTCCCAAACGGAGAAGGGAAACAAAGGAGAGATTTCCCATTCACTATTTCAGCCTCGTTTCCTCTAAAACCCTCAAAAGCGGTACTACAAGCCCTTCTTTGATGTTTGCTTACATCCTCCTTTATCTGCTTCCGTGATATTTTTGTGGCTTTTCTGCATAAAATGCTCCAGCTCCCTCCCTCCCTCCGCACTGTCCTCTCGTGCTTACACTCAGTTGCTCTCTTCTCTGGTCACCCCTCTCCTCCCACAGCTCAAATACCTGACCCACCTTTTGTGCCGCTTGAAATATGGATAACAGCTCCTATCATTTCAGCTATATATTTCATCAATGGAATGTGTTTGGGGTTTTTTTCATATGTATCTTGAAAGAGAGCGGCTATTAACAACAGCTCTTGCTGACCTCCCCGTTGCATCCAATTCATTCTCAAATAGCACAACTAGCAGGACTAAAATCTATATGAAAATATTTCATGCTACCCATACCTGAACGTTTTTGTCTAAGATTTTCTGTTGCTTTGAGGTTTTTTTTCTAAGGTAGGGTCAGGAACAGAAGAAAAGCTTCTGAGAGAGGGTTTATAGATACTGTGTCATTTGCATTATAACTACAAATCAAACAGGAGAGAGAGAGAATGAGTGAAATCTCCTTTTTATTCCCCAAACAATCTGTAGTGCAAAGGCATTCATTATTTCAGGGTAATCTTCTTTTTAATATTAGACATCATTATCAAACTTTTCCAAGACACATTCCTCCCCCATTACTTCATGTTCATCAGATTACTACTAATCTTATCACTGACTTCATGGCGCTCCTCAGACAAAGTTATGCCCCGTCCCGTGGCCACCCCTTTCCTACCGGTGATGGGCTGGTGCGGCACTTGAACACAACAGGTAATGCTTTTTCCAACACAGATTCAGATCTAATGGCACCAAATCCTTCATGGGCTCATCACAGTCTGCTCAGCTATTTACGTTAAAAAACAAAAAAATGAGTGACCAACTAACTCTTCAGGGAGCCTAAAGGTTTCATTTCAGTTTTGTCAAAATGAAGCATTTCGAACAATTTTTCATTCCTTTCTAAGCCAAAAAGTCTCAAATCCTCACAGTAATGGAATAAAGAAAATTAAATATACGGTTTTCCTCTTCCTTTTGCCATGTTTTAAGTTAGTTTGTGTTTTCTTCATTTCTCATCCTGCCAGGATGATAAAACCCTCCTGGGGCTGCCAGGGGCAGACAACTCTGCAGAGTTTCCAGAGCGGAGGAACCAGGCGCTCACAGCTTCCCTACCCTTGGGCTCCGCTGCAGCCCACATCGCCCATCCAGGCAGCCGCTCAGGTTTCTGCAAGTGCTTCTGCCCAATAAGTGCTGTTCTTAATTTTCCACAGATGCTCTCTGCGCTACCAAGCTCGGGCCCCTGCGCGGGGAAGCCCTTCAGCCTGTGCTGCGCTGCACGGAAAACTGTTTCCTGGGCAGGGGTCCGAGCCATGCAGACTTCTCGCCTGCACTTTACCAACAGGTTATTTCCACCAGAACATTAATCTAACCTAGCAGCTCTGCTGGCCTTTTCCACTAGAAATGGCTAGCAATTTGTCAAGACGGAGCTGGGCCTGGGATGCCTGAAGCACACAGCATTGTAGGTGCTGCCTGCAGAGGCATCACCCCTTGCCCACCGCAGCAGGGTCCTCCACTGCCCTCTCCGTAGCCCGTCATCACTGAGCGCCGCTGCCAGCATCTGAATTGCAAGTTTACAGCCGGGCTAAATTGCCGTCCACTCCCCACGGATCTCGTTCAGCGTTTCCGCTATCACCCTCCCACTGGAGATCTGTTTCAGATTAATTGGCCCGAAGATGGGGCAGCCTGCATTTGTCTGGATTATTTCCTGCCCAAGCTGCTAACCTCGATAGATATAATTTTTTTAAAGGGAACATGTTGGCAGGGCATCAGAAAGGAAAACTCCCTGACAGTGCAATTATAGTTTAATGTGTAATAGCCATCCGGGAGGCGCCGGGAAAGCCCAGGCATTTTGGGCGTACGAATGCAACTCGCTGCTACACGTGGAAAAAAAATGAAAAACCCACAGGAGAGGACTTTGCAACAGCCAGGCGTGAAAGGACTCTGCGTGAGCAGATAGCTCGTTTCCATCTCTGCCTTTGATACCGTGGGCAGGGAAGGCTCGCGAAGAGGAACGCAGGCCAGCGCAGGGAAGGTGGGGATACCTGTGGGCAGGGAGGGCCGTTCCTCTTGGCAATGGGCGAAGCGAGAAAATAACACCAACTTGCCCTGATCTTCGGTTCAGTGACATCGAGGGAGGGATTAATTCAAACTGATTGACCACAACTTCACACTTCACAGTGCTGTCACATATGATTAAAGCTGATCAAATTGCTCCCTGCAGATAGAGCCTCTGACAAACGCAGCCCCGTTATCCGTCCCCGAATTATCAGCCAGCAGCCTGTCAACTTACAGATGGGATTGCTTTCCGGATGGCTGTGACAAGCAGTTTGCGTGAAGGCATTTTAACGTATGGCTTAGCTGGGACCCTTTTGCTGAAAATATCCTACTCCTCACTCACCGTTTACATTATGCTATTGGTCATGTAAGTCATCCTGCACCGCTCCTAGGTAGGCACCATGCTTCACAGGCGGGAGAAACGTCCTCTCCTCGTCGCGAGTTATTTGCAATCATGCCGAATTGTTCCACGAGCCTATTATGCAACTGATACAGCTCTTCAAAACAGCTTTGAGAATAGCGCCAGCCTGAGCATTCAATTATATTTATTCACATTACTCTATAAGATAGCTTGCTTTCGTGAACATCTTTGTGGGTAGAAGATTTTTTTTTTTCAACAGTGTTTGGGAATAAAATGGGTCACAATCGCTAAGGAAGACAGGCTGCATGTTTTATTCACAAGCACACTTTGTGAACGTTTATTGCTACATACACCCAGCTCTAGTGAAGATGGACATCCCTAGTTATCCTTCTTATTTGCCCTCCCTTGGTTCTTATTTTTGTCTCCGTGCGTTAACTGCAACCTACTGACATTTTCAGCTATCAACTGAAGAAAAAAAAAAAGAACTTCTGGGAAACTATGCAAAAGAACAAGTTTATTCCCTCCTAAACCTTTTCCTTAAATTCAATTATATCTCTCTCATCCACAACAGGCTAATGGCCATTTACAGAGCCCATATCAGATGCAGCCGCACAGTTTCTGCTGAGCAAAAATTTCTCTGGAAGAATGCCACTTCATTTACTGGGGAGCTGGTTTGCTCACCACATCTCAGCTTTGATAGATTTTCACCAGCTACCGCACAGGACTGCCAGGATGAGTCCCTAGCCCAGCAACAGTGCCGGCCCCATCCCTGCCTCTCGGGGGGCTGCCAGGGACCCTCTTTCGCACTGCCAGCCCTGGGAGCTCTGCCAGACGTTCGGCTTCCCTGGCCAGGTAGCAGTAGCTGGGGTTTTGGGGACATTTTCTTTGTGCTGCGTGCTCACACCTCCAGGTTTTCAGGCCATACTGAAATGCAGGGAGACACAGTCTCACCCTGACCAAACACAGACACCACTGGTCACCACGCAGCTCAGCCACATCACTTCTCAGGTGGCTTCGGGCACCAGGAGGACTTGTTGCAACTCCTGCCACAGAAGACTGGAGAGGACCTCTTGTGTTACGGGAGCCCAGGCTTTCCCTCTCGAAAGGTGCTGAGCGTCAAGCTCATCACGTCAGTGTGTTGGGCTCAGCAGGAGAAAACAGACCAAGAAAATATCAACCAACCCACGGTGTGCATGTGTGCATGTGTGTCAGAGTGAGTGTGTGTGTCAGAGCCTGTCAGTCAGGAAACAGAACGGAGCCGATATCCTCCACCCCTAGAAACCAGTGCCAGGAGTGAGGGATGGAGGGTGCGAGGACGTGGTGCCCTGGATGAGAAGGAGGAAGAGGAGGGTTTCTGCCTTTCCTAGTGCTCTTCTCTGAAGGCTATTCCTTTCATCTGCCTCAGAAAAGTGAGTATGGAAAAGGAAAATTATTTTTTTAAAATAGCTCTAAGTTTAATACTGTTTTCCTTGAAGGCAAAATAAAAAGCTCCACTTAAAAAAAAAGAAGGAGGTGGAGGGGGGGGGAAATAAATAAATAGTCCCTTGACTTTTACTTTATGTTACCATCTGGGGAAATACTCTTATCTGTGGGGACTTTTTTCAACGCTACTGCTCCTGGAGTCAGCATTTGATGTAGAGTACACGTCTGCAAGGACAGCTGCACAGGAGGGTCCCAGTTTTCCATGCAAGAAGTGAGAAACAGACCTAGACCGCTACGGGGACGACAGGGCCAGAGAAACCATCCCACACACACCCCCCGAGTGGGACTGGTCTCACCTCGGGCACTGTCACCACAAGGGCTGCAGGGTGGCCATCACGCAGATGAACACAGGTGGGTCACTCCGCTGCTGCGTCCCCATCCAGGACAGCAGGACCCCCAGAGATCCCCGCGTGGCCAGGGGCCACCGAGCACGCTGAGCACCCCTGGCACCATGGCCTGCCATTCAAACAGGCCACCCAGCATCTCCTTTCCGTCCGGTGCGAGGGAAGGAGACAGACTGGCAATGCTCTGGCAATTAAAAACACAACACCATCCTGCCACCCCTTCTGGATGAACGTCTGTGAGCATTTCGCAAATGTTCATTTGTTAAGCAAGCCCCACAACTATTCTTTGAGGTACTTTACTTAATTATTATTTTCATTTTACAGGCAGGGAAACAAGGACGGAGCGAGTGAGGGTGTTAGCATGAGATCCCATATGTTCTCCATTACAGACCGTTGCGCTTCCTGGCTGCAGCACGACCTGACTGAAGTGCTAAATAACATCCAACATTTGTTCCCTTCCTACGTCCAGACCAACCAGTAGCAGGAAGTTCAGCTGCAAACCCATCCAAACCTGGGAGGTCTGGGTAAGGCTTTGGGCCTCCGAGAGAACATGCTCAGAGACCCAGAGAGCAGAAATGCCGGATGCATTAACCTTCTGCGCGAAAAGATGCACCTCCTACCAAGGGTGCGACAGGGCATGACTGCTTCTAGCTAGCAGGAACATTTGCGTTTTAAAGAGGCAGGTTTCTAAGCACCTTCTTTTCTCTCCCTGGCTGCAAAAGAATGGGAGGAGAGGTGTGTAGGACACCTCTGGGAGAAAGGCCCGATAGCAGCAAAGCAAATCCACCACCCACATGAAGCTGCAGGACATCAAAGGTGGCCTCCTCCCACCTGCTCGGCTTCTGGGTCCATGCATGCCTGCCCCCCACACCATGTTCCTACCATCCTTTCATCGGTGGCTCAAGGCATCGTGTGATGCAGCCCTTGAGCTTCCTTCACTATGCTGACACATAGTCACTGCAGAGGGGGAAAGAGGCGACTACTTACCCAGCCAAAACAAGGAGAGCACAACCGCAATGACGGGCACAGAGCACACTGTCCCAGCCAGACACAGCAGGGAATGAAGAAGGCAGCAGCATTACCCACGATGAAGTGAGGGATCGTGCTTGGACCAGCGCCAGCACCCTGCTGGAGGGTGACATGGGCATCCAAGAGTCTGGATATGATCCACAGCCAAGTCAAACCTCTGACCCCTCTTACCTTACTGCAAAAGTCTCACTGAATCACAATAAGCCAAGATTTACTTCCAAAGTCTCTCTACTCAGCAAGACAATGGTGCCTCACAGTCTACCTGCTTCATTCAAGAGCTCATTTGGGCTTGGATTAGGTGGCCTCCAGGGGGGTCCCTTCCAGCCTAAATTAAGCTTTGGTCCTACACTTCTCGAGTTTTGAGAGAAGAGGTCTGAGCCAAAGCACCACTCAAGCGACAACACTGCTCCTTCCAGCATAATCGCTTTTATCCTCTGTGCATCTTTGAGGGAATTGTTCGTGGTTTCAGCTTGGAAAAATAACATCCCTGTGGAGACACAGCTGCAGCTGTGTTAACATGGCTGATCACCCAGAAACTTCTGAAGGAAAACGGGACCATTTCAACTCACTTCACAAAGCGGATGCTGCCTCACCCTCGAGTCTCGAAGCCATGGCAGTGGTACGAGGGAGGGCTTTCAGTCTCTGAGTCCAGATTACCCCCAACACACACATGCAGAGCCCAACTGGATTTCATTAGGAGGCTGAAAAGCTGTGGCCTCCCCATTAGCACCAACAAATCACCCTGTTTAACCCATGCATTTCACATTATCTGTAGCCACATCCAGCCTAGACCCCAGAACACAGACTATGTTTGAAATAATGTTTTCAACCTCAGTCACCACCTCAGGATTAAAGGGGTATTTTCTCTCCTTGAGTAATCTGGATGCTCATCTATCACACATAGTCAGTCCAGAAGCAAATGGAGGAGCTGTGCATCAGACAGCACATGCAACTGCCCACTTACTGGGTTTGCGCCTTTCAGTGTGAAGATAAGACCGCAGGCGACAGTAAGCTTGTGCAAAGACCCAGCTAATGGTTGCAAATAGAAATACACCGGAGTATCAGCCTCCTGGGGCTGTGGGATTTGCAACGTGCTGTTCACAAAGAGCTGACTTCTATGGCTCTTTCAGCTTGCCTTGGAGGTCACTCCTCAAAATGTGGCCAAGTGCCATTCACCCACATCCAGCCCAAGCCACTCGTCTTCTCAGCCACAAGACAAATAACGTGCTCCAGCTCTGGCTCGCCTTCCCGCTCCGTTTTATCTGGGCTAACCTCTCGCCTTCCCACGCAGAACAGCTGGCTCCATCCGGGCTCACATGTTTCCTAAGGACCTTCTGGGGGCTGCACCAATTTTCCACTAACACTGCGTTTTGTTTATGCCCAGAGGTCTCCAGGTCAGCAAGCTGCTGGGGGTGGGGAACTGGAGCCATTGCTCTACACAAGATGCATTTGGCTCCTGTCTTTGGTTTGCCTGGGAACCCTGTGCAAGAGGCAAATGGAGCGGCGGAGCAAAAAACCTGGAGATACTCCCCACCATGGCAACACCAGCTGCCATCCCCTGACAAGGCAGATGAGAGAGCTCACGGAAAAATAGCTTACACAAAACCTGGCTCTGTTCGATGTACATACAACTGCTGTGACTCACCACAAGGTTGCGATGAAGGGGTGAGAAGAGGGAAGCGAGTGGAAGTAGCACCAGTGTCACTGCTCTGAGGAGGCAGGCTGTCTTGAGAAGACCATGCAGGACAGGCACTACATCTGCTTGACAGTGCTTCCTGCCTCATGTCCATTCTGAACAGGAAAAAAAAAATTTAGAAAGGGAAAAAAAGTGAAGATCACATGACCAATTTAGGACTCTAACCCCAGTGAGAGACCCAGCAGACCAAGATCAGTAGGGGAGGAAAATGAGTTCAGCATCAACAGGGCTGCTGGCACAGCACTGACGGGACAAGTCAGTGGATGCCAGCTTCTCAGTGAGACATCTCTGAACATATTTCATCCAAAGGTCTGCCACCAGTGTCACTCTCAAGGCCTCAAGGCTGTTTAGAGCAAGGTGCTACCTCCCACAGGGGCACCACAGAGCCTGGTCCTGACTTCCCCAGTGGAGTCAGAGAGGCATCCTCAAACGCAGGGATCCCTCCCACATCACGCTGCACCACGCCACATTCCTTTCAGCCCAACTGGCATCCATTCATCCTGCTTCAACAGATCCAGCCATGACACATGGATGCATTTGAGGTCAGCGTAGCCAGAGAAGAGGGACAGATGCCTGGCGAAGCTCCTTTTGCTGCACATCACCTTAGCAGCGGGACAGGACACTGGTAGCACTCAGGTGTGCAAAGCCAGAAACTGTTTTTGCACCAGATGAATCCCACAGAGCCAACATGTACCTCAGTATCACCCCCGCACCTCCTTACAGCCCCAGTCTCTCAGCCTGAGAGAACTCCTTCTGAGCAGCAGGAAGCTGTTATTTAAATGCAGAACACAGGTGGGAAAGCACCTGAAATCTCGATGGGGCTAAAGCCCATTCCCCAGGGCACGGGCCCTGCCCGGCTGCAGAGGCTGGCAGCCCAGGAGCAGGGGCATCAGCATCCCACCGCTCGCCAAAGCCCCAGCAAGGCTGCGCCTTGAGAGCCCTGGGCAGGCCAGGCAGCAGCGAGGTGCAGGAAACTTCCCCAGGAATGGCCAGAGAGCAGTGCTGAGCGCTCAGCGTGGGGGAGAGGGTAGACCCTCACCACCTCTCCTTCCCTGGTGCTGCAGAGCAGCGCAGCCGGGCCGCCTGCCATTACTCCACCAACAGGGAACCCCTACCACGAGTTTTGCTCTCCTAAAAGCTGCAAGCCTTTGCTCACTCCAGCAAGACATCCTGAAACCCCTCCTGGCTGCCCAAGCGCCCGCATCCCTCACCCCCACTGCTCGTTGCACCCCAGCTTTCCGCTGCTTCCTCAGCTCCGGCTTGTGAGCAACCCGCCCGTCAAATGAGTGCTTCTTCCCTCTGAGGGTGACGGAGCACTGGAACAGGCTGCCCAGGGAGGTTGTGGAGTCTCCTTCTCTGGAGATACTCAAGACCCGCCTGGACAAGGTCCTGTGCAGCCTGCT